>Ga0335397_10000046_pt1 | contig 121560 bp, 90 predicted proteins | sample MAT04_FD_205740 | JGI IMG/M metagenome (GOLD analysis project Ga0335397, IMG submission 205740) | Freshwater microbial communities from Lake Fryxell liftoff mats and glacier meltwater in Antarctica - MAT-04 (spades assembly) (version 2) ...
CCCGTTCCACCCGCGCCGCCGCCCGTTCCACCCGCGCCGCCGCCCGTTCCACCCGCGCCGCCGCCCGCCCCGACACCGCCGCCCGTCCCACCCGCGCCGCCGCCAGCGCCGGACGCGCCGGTGCCTCCGCAGCCCACGAGCACCACCGCCGCCACGACCACCGCGAAGATCTTCTTCATGTCAGCGCCCCTGGGCAATGCGTCGAACCACAACTCCAGCGATGTTCATCCCGAACACCGACGTCACGAACGCCACGCTGCCGTCGATCTGGCTGCGGTGCTCACACGAATGAAACTCGTTCTCGCCATGCGGGCACACGCACAGGAAGCCGTCGGTGGCGTCGTCGTACTTGAGCTCGAAGGGCTCGCGGCGCGGCTCGATCGAATACACCGCCGTGATTCCCGTCGGCCGGTTGGTGTCGATCTCGTACTTGCGGCGCAGCAGCTTGCGAATGTCCTTCGCGAACGGATCCATGTGCGTCTCGCAAAGATCCTCGACGCGAATGACGGTCGGATCCAGCCGCCCCGCGGCGCCCATCGAGCTGACGACCTTGATCCCGCGCTGCACGCACTCGTTGAGCAGGTGCAGCTTGGCCTTCACGTTGTCGATCGCGTCGACCACGTAGTCCCAATGGCCCTCGAGCAGCTGATCGCTGACCTCCGCGCGGTAGAACTCCTTCACGAACTCGACCGAGACGTCGGGGTTGATCTGCTTGCAGCGCTGGGCCAGCAGCTCGGCCTTCGACTTTCCGACCGTGCTCACCGTCGCGTGCAGTTGGCGGTTGATGTTCGTCACGCACACCACGTCGAAGTCGACCAGCGTCAGGTGCCCAATGCCGCTGCGCACCAGCCCCTCGACCGCGTAGCTGCCGACGCCGCCCAGCCCGAAGACGATCACCCGCGCACCCGCGAGCCGCTGCATGCCGCTGTCGCCCAGAAGGCGGCCAGTGCGATCGAACCGGCGGTGAAGCTTGAAAGCGGGCGCTTCGGTTTGCAGGGCTGCGGTCATGGCGACATCCGGGTGAAGAACGAACTCAGGGGCTTCGAAAGAACCGGCGCGTATTCTCGACCGTCGCGGCCCTCACCGTCTCGACGGGCTCGTTTCGGGCCTTCGCCATCGCGGCTACGATCAACGGCAGGTAGGCCGGCTCGCTGCGGCCACCGCGGTGCGGGTGCGGCGCTTGATCCGGCGCGTCCGTTTCCACCATCAACCGATCAAGCGGCACGGCGCCCAACGCTTCCAGCGGCTTTCGCGCTTCTTCGAAGGTGACGGGTCCGGCGAAGGAAAAATGGCAGCCGTGCTTCACGTACTTGCCGGTCAGCTCGCGCGGCCCGCTGTAGCTGTGCATCAGCAGCCCCGCGGGCGGAATCGGCTCGGTCTTCAGCAGCTGCAGCAACACCGGGTGCGCGCGAAGGCAGTGCACCAGCAGCGGCAGGTTGTGTTTCCGCGCCAGAGTGAAGTGCGCCTTCAGCACCGCGACCTGGCGATCCATCGGCGCCTTGTCCTGGCTCGGCCCATCGAGGCCGCACTCGCCCACGGCGATCGCCTTCTTCCGCGACAACAGCGTGTCGAGCGTCGCCAGGTGCTTCTCGTCGTCTTCGGGCGGCAGCGAAGGCAGCAGCTGGGGGTGGATTCCGAGCGCGACCTGCACCCGCGCGTCTTTCGCCGGCCAGTCGAGCAGCGCTTCCCAGGCAGAAGGCCCGATCGCCGGGATCACGATGCCGGTGACGCCGGCGCCCCAGGCGCGCTCGAGCACCTCGCTGCGATCGGCGTCGAACCTTTCGACGTCGAGGTGACAGTGGGTGTCGATCACGTCCAGTTCGGCCGGATGCCTTCTGCTTCTGCCTTCTTCATCAGCCGCTGGTGCTCCGCCGCGTCCACCGGCTTCGCCTCTTCGATCAGCATCACAGGGATGTCGTCGACGACGGCGTACCGGCGCTGAAGCCGCGGGTTGTAGAGCGACTGTTCGGCCGCGAAGTAGAGCAGGGCGCCGTGGTCTTCCGGACACGCCAACATCTCGAGCAGCTTCGGATCGATCGACATGGGTTCGCCCGCTTAGCGCGGCATCTCCCGGCGCTCAAGCGGCACCACCCTTCTGTGTTTTTAAGGTAAACCGCCGCACGTTCGATGCGCCTGCCCGTTGCCCTCGCGATGTTGCTCAGCTCTGCCGCGCTCGCCCAGTACGACGGAGCGAAGCGGCTCGAGATCGATGGCGGCGTCCACATTCCCGTCCTCACCAAAGAGCCCACGCTCGTCACCTTCATCCAGGCCGACTACCCGCCCGAAGCCCAGGCGCAGGGGCTCGCTGCGACGGTGCGATTGCTGGTCACGATCGGCGCCGATGGCAGCGTCACCGACGCGTCCGTGATCGAGCCCGTGGGCAACGGCTTCGACGAGTCCGCGCTGGCCGCGATCAAGCGCTTCCTCTTCAGCCCGGCCGAGGTCGACGGCGTGCCGTCGCCGATTCAGATCGAGTACGGCTACAACTTCGCGCTGCAGGAAGCGGTCGACGCCGGAGCCGAGCTCGACGCCGGCCCGCCGGAGCCCCCGAAGGCCCACCTCAAGGGCCGCCTGCTCGCCCGCGGCAGCCGCAACCGCATCGGCGGAGCGACCGTGCTCTGCACCAACCCCGAGGCCGGCCAGAAGGAGGCGCTGTCGAACGACGAAGGCTTCTTCGACCTCGAGCTGAACGCCGGCGCGTGCAAGGTCAAGGTCATCGGCAACGAGTACGAGCCCTTCGTCACCAACGAGACGCTGGCCGCCAATGAAACGGCCGAGGTCGTCTACTACGTGATGCCGAAGGTGGTCGGCTACGAGACGGTCGTCCGTGGCGCGCGCGAGAAGAAAGAAGTGGTGCGCCGCACGATCGAACGCGCCGAGCTTCAGAAGATCCCCGGCACCTTCGGCGACCCGGTTCGCGTGGTGCAGAACTTCCCCGGCGTCGCGCGCGCTCCCTTCTTGAGCGGGGCGCTGATCGTCCGCGGTGCCAAGCCCAGCCAGACGCTGACCTTCATGGACGGCGTCGAGATTCCGCTGCTGTACCACCTGGGCGGCGGGCCTTCGGTCGTCAACAGCGAGTTCCTCGAAAAGGTCGACTTCTACCCCGGTGGCTTCGGCGCCCGGTATGGCCGCGCGGTCGGCGGCGTGGTCGACGTCAGCACCCGCCGAGGCGCCGCCGACACCTTCCACGGCGTGGCGAAGGTCGACATCCAGGACGCTTCGCTGTTCGTCGAGGTGCCGTTGACCGACGGCATCTCGCTGTCTGCCGCCGGCCGCCGCAGCTACATCGACGCGCTCATCCCCCTGGTGCTGCCGAAGGACCCTGAAGGCGGCGCGCTGCTCGTCCTGCCTGTGTACTGGGACTACCAGGCCCGCATCGACTTCGGAAAGAAGTCGGCGAAGAGCCAGGGCTTCGTGATGGTCTTCGGGTCGGACGACGTCCTTCGCGTCATCGCGACAGGCGGGGGCCGCAACCGCGACTTCAGCATCAGCATTCACACCACCTTTCACCGGGTGGTCGGCAACTACACGTACCGCAGCGGCAACACGACCCTGCGCCTCACTCCGTACGTCGGCTACGACCTGGGCCAGCTCGACTTCGGCGTCGTGAACATCCGCGCCGACCAGTACGAGCTCGGCCTCCGCGAAGACCTCACCATCGAGGTGAATGAGCACCTCTCGCTGCGCACCGGCGCGGACATCGTCTACGACCACATCACCGGCTCGGCGACGATTCCCAACATCGGCAACGTGAACTACGCCGCGTTTCCCGGCGGTGAGCCGCAGACCCAGCTGCAGAAGGTCAGCCGCGTGCTCGGCTCTTTCGACGGCGCCCTGTTCCTCGAGGCCGAAGGGAAGTTCGGGATGCTCACCGTGACGCCCGGCATTCGCGCGAGCCACGCGTACCTGTCGCGCGGAGAAATTCGCCACGCGTTCGACCCGCGCCTCTACGCCCGCCTCGAGCCGTGGGACAAGACGCAGATCAAGGGCAGCCTCGGCCTCTACACCCAGCCGCCAGACGCGCAGAACATGGAGCCGCCGCCGCTGGGCACTCCGACGCTGACGCACGAGAAGGCGTTTCAGGCGTCGCTGGGCGTGTTCCAGAAGATCACCGACAACATCAACATCGACGTCACTGGCTACTACAACCGCCGCTACGAGAACGTCAGCGCGCCGGGCCCGACGACGCTGAACCCCAACGGCAGCATCACCACCCAGCGCTTCGCGAACGACGGCCTCGGCCGCGCGTACGGCGTCGAGGTGATGCTGCGCCACGAAGTGACGAAGAATTTCTTCGGCTGGCTCTCGTACACGTTCAACCGCTCCGAAGAACGCACCGCCGGCAGCGACAAAGGCTACCGCCTGACCGCGAACGATCAGACGCACATCCTCACCCTCGTCGGCAGCTACCGCCTTCCCTTCGGCTTCGAGCTCGGCGCGCGCTTCCGCTACGTCACCGGCGTGCCGAAGAGCCCGCTGATTCACGACTACGACCAGTTCCGCGCCGACGCCAACGGCTACACCGGCACCTACGGCCCCGAGCGCACGGGCCGGGTGAAAGACTTCCACCAGCTCGACATTCGCATCGACAAGGCCTTCGTCTTCGACCGCTTCACCTTCTCGGCCTTCCTCGACATCCAGAACGTCTACAACCAGGCCAACGTCGAAGGCAGCTTCTTCGATTACCGCTTCCGCACGGAATACGAGGTGCCGGGTATTCCTTTGCTGCCGGTGCTGGGCATCAAGGCGAGCCTCTAGATGAAACGGATCCTGCTGCTGCTGGTGTTCGGCCTCTCGTGCGTGCCCGTGTCGGACGACGCGAGCCAGGTGATCGACCTTCGCGTGCTCGCGGTGAACTTCGAGCCGCCCGAGGTGATGGCGCCCAACTGCGACGCGCTGCTGGCGCAGGTGACGGCCGACGCGGGCCCGGTCGACTTGAGCGGCTTTCTGGTTTTTGCCAGGCCGATCGAGATGACGTGGCTCATTCAGGACCCGAAGGGCGAAGGGCGCGACATCACCTACGACGTGAAGGTGTGCGCCAACCAGTCAGACCTGAAGTGCGAGAACGAGGGCGACTTCGTCGAGCTGGCGCGCGGCGTCACCCGGTCGGGCGAGCTCAAGCGCACCCTGGCGCCGGGCTTCACCTTCGTCGACGTGCCCCCGGACGCGGGGTTCGGCGAGGGCACTCCGCTGCTGCTCGAGGTCGGCTTGCAGGATCGCTTCCGCGGCATCGGCGGGCTGCGCATGCCAGTGGTGCTGCACGTGAAGGCGGGCACGGAAGAGGCGTACGCGATGAAGCTGATGGTCTTCTCGTGCAGGGCGTTTCCGCCGATGGCACCCAACGTGAACCCGGTGTTGCCGGGCATCACGTACACCACGACCGACAGCCGCCTCGCGGGGCTCGATGACGGCGGGCTGTGGGGAGAAGCGGACAAGCCGCAGTTCTTCGGCAAAGACGCAGGGGTGCGCTTCGAGCCGCTGCCCTTCCTCGACCAGCAAGAGACGTACACGGTGCCGAGCTTCGCGCTGAAGCCGCTGCAGCTGTCGGAAGCGTGGAAGATCTCGTGGCACAGCGACCTCGGCCGCATCGACCCGCTCGAGACAGGCGGCGCGGGCCTCGACGGCATCGAATCAAAGCACCGTGTCTTCTGGACGCCATTGAACGCCGACAAAGAAGAGCGCGACGTGAACTTCTGGTTCGTGGTTCGCGACGGCCGGGGAGGCCAGACGTGGCTGCGCCGGACCATGCACTGGACTCCGTAATTTCGGCGTGCTGGCGCCTGGCCCTGATCGCGAAGGCGGTGCTGCTGCTGGCCATCTCTGCAGGTTTCGGCTGGCTCGCCTTCAACGCGATCGACGACGTCAGCCTTCGCCTCGGGCGCTATTCCGGGGTCATCGTGCGCCGGCCTGTCGCGATTCGCCCCACCGCCTAGGGAACGCCGGCGGCGCTGAGCTCTTTCTCGAGCCAGCCGTCGCCGACCAGCGGCACGGGCTCGATCGCCGACGCCTTCAGGCGGATCCCGATCGACACTGCCGAGACCTTGCCTGCGCCGGCGCCGTTCCACACCTCGCCCGACTGCTTCGCCGCCCCCTTCAAGGTCACCGTGCCCAGGCTCGCCTCGAGCAAACGGACGACCGTCATGGCCGGCGTGATGTCAGCGTGGCCCCTCACCACCAGTGGCCCGTCGCCCAGCGCGGCGCGCGCGATGATCGGCACCTTGCTGGCGGCGATGTCGACCAGCGGCTTCGCGTCCTTCGCGCGGGCCTCGCCGACCTTCGCCCGCATCATCTGCAGCGGCAGCCCGTCGGCCAGGTTCGCGGAAGCCAACGAGATGTCGAGCGTCGTGTCAGAAAGGCCGGCCACCAGCACCGCTTCCTTCGACAGCGGCACCTTCACTGCGCCTTCGACGTCCGCGTGAAGCACCGGCAGCGGGGTGCCCTTCTCGTCCTTCACCAGGCGGGCGGTGGCGCGGGTCGAGCCGTCGTACTTCAACGCTCCGAAGGCCAGGGCCACCGTGTCGAGCTGAAGGTCGATGGTCGAGTCCTCGCTGAGCAGCCCGTCTTTGAGGTGCAGGTTGGTGTTCAGCATTCCCGTGCCGGACACCTTGAGTTCGTCGCCGGCGTACAGGTCGGAAGCGCTCAAGTCTTTCAGCTGGGCGCTGATCTTCACGTCGGCCGACAGCGACCGCAGCGGCTCGGCCCCCTGCGATTCGAAGATGTCGAAGGGCTTGATGGTGCAGCCGCCCTCGAGCGAGAAGTTGGTCGAGATCACGCGCTCGTCCGCTGTCAGCTTGCCGTCTTCGAGCTTGATCGTCGCCGGCCCGACCCAGACCGACACGTTCGGAATCATCTCGAAGCTGCCCGAGACGTGCCCTTTGCCCTGGTAGCGGTACTCGAGCATCCAGAGCTCGACCAGCTCTCCTTCGACGTCTTCGAGGTGTACCGACCAGGTGCCGTTGCGGCCGCGCGTCGGCGGGCCCGGCGGTGGCTTCGCTTTGAGCATCGTCCGGTTGAAGCCTTCGATCTTCGGGAACGCGGCGAGGCGCTGCTCGTTGCCCTCGAGCTTCTCGACCTTGTGAAGCATCTGCCACGAGATGCCGGTGACGCGGACGCGGGTCGCGTGGAACTTCTTCTTCAGCAGGTCGAACAGCGCGATTCGCACGTTCGCCTCGTCGAGCTTCAGTTGGAAAGACACCGTGCCGTCGTCGAACCGCAGCCACACCCCCTTCACGTGCGCGTAGCCGGGGAACCAGGTGTACGCGCTCTCGTACTCGAGCATCAGCATGGTCGGGTTGACGTTGGTGCCTTCGCGCAGCAGCCGCGTGCGCAGCAGCACGTTGCCGGCGATGAGGTAGGTGAGCAGAAGGCCGAGGATCGCGGCGGCCAGGACTTTCAGCGCGCGGAGCGCGAGCGGGCGGGGCGGCTTCATCTCAGGCGAGCTTCTCTGCCATATCCGTGCCGGGCATGCGAAATTCGACGCCTCGGTGTCCTTCACCCCCATTCAATTCGGCAAGTACAAGCTGATCCAACCGCTCGCGCAGGGCGGCATGGCCGAGATCTTTCTCGCGAAGCAACAAGGTCCGGCAGGTTACGAGAAGACCGTCGTCATCAAGCGCGTGCTCTCGCACTACTCGGCGCACCCCGACTTCGTGGCAATGTTCCTCGACGAGGCGCGGCTCGCGGCACAGCTGTCTCACCCGAACATCGTGCAGATCTTCGATTTCGGTGAGGCTGAAGGCTCGTACTACCTCTGCATGGAGTACCTGCGCGGCGAAGATCTCAACACCATCGCCAAGCTGGCCCAGCGCAAGGGCGTTGCGATCTCTGCGCAGGTCGCGGCGATCGTCGTCGCGGCGGCGTGCGATGCGCTTCACTACGCGCACACGCTTCGGAGCGACGACGGCGAGCCGCTGAACATCGTGCACCGCGACATCTCGCCATCGAACCTCTTCATCACCTACCAGGGCGTGGTGAAGGTGCTCGACTTCGGCATCGCGCGCGCAGAAGGCAAGGTCGTCAAGACGGCGACCGGCATGATCAAGGGGAAGCTCTCGTACATGGCGCCCGAGCAGGCGAAGGGTGGCGACCTCGACGGCCGCGCCGACGTCTGGGCGCTGGGCACCGTGCTGCAGGAACTGCTGACCGGCAAGCGCCTGTTCTGGCGCGGCAACGACGTCGAGTCTTTTCGCGCGCTGCTGGACGAGCCGATTCCGCTGCCCAGCGAGACGAACCCCAACGTGCCGCGCGAGCTCGATGAGATCTGCGTGCGCGCATTGATGCGCAACCCGGCCGACCGTTTCGATTCCGCACGCGAGATGTACGCCGAGCTCGATGATTTCCTCAGCTCGCGCACGTACGTGCCGTCGCAGACGCTGCTGCAGTCGTTCATGCAGGAGCTCGTCGGCCAGGAAGTGATCGAAGGGAAGCTCAAGTCGGGCGTCAGCAAGGCGGCGAAGTCGGGCTCGCACCAGTCGACGCCGCCCGCGCCCGAAGAGACGCGCGCTGCTCCGGCCACTGCGTCGATGCGACGGTCTGCCGTGGCTGAGCCCCGTCGCGAGCCACTTCGCCCAGCCCCAGCCGCAGCGGCGCGCAGAGAATCGCCGACCTCTGCTGCCGCCCGTCCCGCGCCGATCGCCTCGCCCCCACCCAGGCCAACCTCGCGCATCGGCTTGATCTCCGCCGGAGCAGCCGCAGGCCTCGTCCTCTTCGCCGCCGTCGCAGTGCTGCTTCCGAAGCGCCAGCCCGAAGAACCGGCGCCGAAGCCCGTCGTGGCCGAGATGGTGCGCGAAGACGAACGCCCGGTGGTCGACGAGCCCGTTCGGGCGCAGCCACCCGAGGTGAAGCCGGTTCCCGTTGCAGTGGAGACGAAGCCCGTCGAGCCGAAGCCCACCCGCGGCCAGCTGGACGTGAACTGCGTCCCCTGGTGCCGGATCTTCATCGACGGAAAGGACACCGGAAAGGTGTCGCCGGCCCTCGGCATCACGCTGCCCGCCGGGAAGCACCGGCTGCGCGTGGTCAACACCCCGACGGGTGTCGAGCAGGAAAAAGAGATCGTCATCCGCGCCGGTGCGACCACCCGCGAAGTCGTGAAGTTCTAGAACCGGCGGTGCGGTACCATCGCGGCCCGATGCGACCCCTCGCCTGTGCGGTGACCCTCTTCGCGCTGGCCGCGTCAGCCCAGGTTCGCCGTGTCGCCACCGTCGGCGTCGCGCCCTCGGCCGCCAACGAAGCCGACGCCGAATACGGCGCCCGCGCGGTGTCCGCCTTCCTTCAATCCGACGCGCGCTTCGAGTGGGTGAGCCCCGCGATTCAGGCGCGCGACGACGGCCCGACCCGCGAAGCCCGTGCCCTCGAAGCCAGGCGCCTCTTCCTCGAAGGCCGCGACCTGCTCGACAACCTCAACGCCGCAAAGGCGATCGCCACCCTCGATAAGTCGATCAAGTTCTGGGAAGAGAGTGACCTCTCGCAAGGCGTGCAGGGCCTGCTCGACGCGCTCTCGCTTCGCGCCATCGCCGCGCTCGGTAAGAACGACAAGGCCGGCTTCAACAACGACGCGCAGCGGGTGCTCGCGATCAACCCCGAGTTTGCCTTCGACCCCAGCCGCCTCACCCCCGCCGCCCAGTCCGCGCTCGAGCCGCTGCGCAAGAAGGTCCGCGCCGCACCGCCCGCCGTGCTCGAGCTGACCTCGACGCCGCCGAACGCGTGGGCCTACGTCGACGGCACCTTTCGCGGCGTGACGCCGATCACGGTTCCGGCGCTCGCTCCGGGCAGCCACGTCGTCACCCTGGTCGCCACCGGCTACGAGCTCGCGCAGGAAAAAGTGTTCGCCGGATCCGGCGCCGCAAACGCTTTCACGTTGAAGTCGTCGACCCGCGGCAAAGAAGTGCTGGCCCGCATCGGGGAAGTCCGCGCCGCCCTCGAGCGCGACGACGTCGCCGCTTCCGCCGCGACGCTCGCCACCTTCGTCCAGGCCGAAGAGCTGATCGTCGCCGCCGTCGTCAACGGGCAGGCCATTGCGTACCGGGTGCTCTCCGACGGCACCCCCGTCGGTGAGGTGAAGCGCCCGCTGTCGGCGAAGACGACAGTCAGCGACTGGCAGGCGATGGCGAAGGAGCTGATGGCGCTCAATGCTCCCGCGCCGAAGAAGCAGGATCTGGTCGTCGAAGACACGCCGGTGGTCGCGAGCCGGGCAGGGCGCCGTCCGATCGGGTGGACGGGCGTCGCGGTGACTGTCGCCTCCGTCGGCGTGGGCATCGGCCTCGGCCTGCTCAGCAAGAGCACCGTGCAGCAGGCCAACCAGACGCCGCAGGTCGACACCGCCACGTACAACCGGCTCGCCAGCGCGGCGCGGACGCAGGCGTACGTCGCCGACGGCCTCTTCATCTTTGCTGCGGTCGCGGGCGGCGTTTCGATCTTCATGCTCGCCACCGGGTACGCCGACGACAGCCCAGCTGACAGCGAAGACGCGCGCCTGCTCTTCGCGCCGGCGCGCGGCGGCGGCCTCGTCGGCGTCAGCGGGAGGTTCTGATCATGAAGCGCTCGCTCTTCGCTTTTCTCTTTGCTGCCATCGCGGGCTGCTCGTTGTCACTGGGCCTCAACGGCGACGCCAACCGACCCTGTCAGAACAACGCCTGCCTCGACGGCTATGTCTGCCTCAACCAGGTCTGCGTGCTGAAGGCGGGCGGCGAGTGCAAGGTGAAGTCAGACTGCCCCAGCGGGTTGTGTGTCGACGGCGGCTGCGCGTTGCCCGCGTGTGCAGATGCGACGAAGAACTACCGCGAGACGGACGTCGACTGCGGCGGAGGCTTCTGCGGCAAGTGCAACGACTCGAAGGGCTGTTCTGTGCCCGCCGACTGCAAGTCGCAGGTCTGCGATCGCGACGGCGGCATGGACGCGGGCGTCTGCGCCACGGCGAGCTGCCTTGATCAGATCGTCAACGGCACCGAGACCGACATCGACTGCGGCGGCGACGGCGGCTGCCCGAAGTGCGTCGACGGCAAGGGTTGCTTCGTCCCCACCGACTGCACGTCGAGCAGCTGCGTCGGCGTCTGCCAGCCGGGCGAGTGCACCGACAAGTCGATGAACAACGGCGAGACGGACGTCGACTGCGGCGGCTCGTGCAAGAAGTGCGAAGACGGAAAGGGCTGCCTCGCGGGGAAAGACTGCGTCTCGCTGGTCTGCACCATGGGCGTGAACAAGTGCGCGGTGCCCGCGTGCAACGACTCGCAGAAGAACGCGACGGAAACGGACGTCGACTGCGGGGGCAGCTCGTCTTGTCAGAAGTGCGCCGACGGCAAGCGCTGCAATGGCGGCGGCGATTGCAGCAATGGGGTTTGCCAGAACGCGACGTGCCGGCCCGCGCACTGCGGCAACAACACCGAAGACGTGGACGAGTCGGACAAAGACTGCGGCGGCGCGTGCAAGAAGTGCGGCATCGGCGACGACTGCAACCGCGACAGCGACTGCGGCAGCAACAACTGCCTCTTCGGCAACACCTACTGCGGACCTTAGATGGGAGCCCCTGAGACGCTGTGCCCGAAGTGCGCGTTCTCTCCGATTCCGCAGGGCGCCGAGAAGTGTCCCCGCTGCAACGAGGTGTTCGCCTTCAACCCGCTCTACAAGAGGGCGCAGGCGATGATGGTCGACAAGCGCGTGGGGCTCGACTTCGAGGCCACGCTGCGCGGCGCGTTGACGGGAGCCGTCTCTGCGCATCCCGGGCCCGCGGCCGCCGTGCTCGCGATGGCCGCGGCCCTTTGGCTCATTCGCGCGGCGGGCCTGTTCGTGGATCTTCGCGAGCCTGCCTGGCTCTTCGTGCTCGCCGCCTTCGAGCTCTGCGCGGCGACGGTGCTGATGGCGAACATCGGGCCAGCGAAGCACTTTGCTCAAGCCGTCGCGGTCGCCCACATCATCGCCGCCTTCGTCCTCGGAGCGCCCCAGTCGCCCCACACCCTCGCCTCGGCCTCGATTGGGGCGGTGGTGATCGCGATGACGGTGGGCGAGCCGTCTCATGGCCGGCGCTCTGGAGGCCTCGTCGCCGGGCTCGTCTGCACCGTGGCGGCGATCGCCTCACTCGTCTGGGTCACCGAGGCCCCCGCTGCGGGGCCGGTGGTGATCGACGACCTGCGCATTGGCTACCAGCTGATGGTGCCCGACGGGTTCAAGCGGCTGACCGCGGAAGAGCTGGCCCCCCATCTGCCGCTGCCCAGCGAGGATCTCGACAACAAGTACGTCGGCTTCGGCAGCCGCGTCAGCCGCACGTATGGGTTGCTGACGCTGACGAACATCGACGACGTCGCGTCGGCGCCCGCGTGCCAGGAACAGCTGCGCCGGCTGGGCGGCATCAACGAGCCTGGGCCCGGTCGCGCCGCACCCGCGAACTTCGGCAAGGACTCCGTGGTGCTCGACCTGCGCACCGGCACCGGCGCCACCGGGCGGCTCGGGTGCGCGAAGATCGGCAAACGGTTCATTACCCTCGGCGTGGTGGTGCTCGAGCCGACCCCGGGCGTCGGCGCCGCCGCGTTCGAGAAGATCAGCGCCGGGCTGACGATCCGCTAGTCCCCTGGAACCGTGAATGGGCTTCTTCGTCAGTACCCGCGATCGACCAGCGACTGCGCGACCTGCCGGTAGAAGTCGGCGTGGTCGAACTTGCTGATCAGATCCGGGCCGTCGGCGAAGAACATGCCGATCTCGTCGAGGTGATCCGCGGGGACGCAGCCCATGAAGGCGCCCCATTTCGCAGAGGCCACGGTGACGAGCCCGTCGTTGGGAATGAAGTCGCCGCCCGACACGCCGAACGTCGCAGCAAGCTCGAGGCGGATCAGATCGTTGCGCTGCGGGTTCGGCACCTCGCCCGCGCACTTGTCGTCGGCGTGCCCGAGCACCAGCAGGCTCGAGACCGAACGGCCGGCCCACGAGAAGTAGCCCACGCCCGGAGCATCCGGATGCGCGAGGTTGAAGGCCGTGGCCTCGCCCGTGCTCATCGCCGCCGCTGCTTGACGCACCTGCGCCTTGCCGCCCGCCGAGCCCACCGTCACCCCGTACAGCGCGCCGATCGCGTCGAGCAGCGGATCCGTGAAGCCCGGAATCAGCCCCGCGGCCATGTCGCCGACGACGACTCCGCGGTGCGGCGTCGACACGGTGGTGACGCTCGCGACGCGCTGGCCGACTCCCGCGTTTCCCGCGACCCACCGCACGTCGAGGCCGCCCTGCGAGTGTCCGATCAGGTTCAGCTTCGTCGACCCCGACTGCTGGGCGATGCACGCGATCTGGTGCGCCAGCTGCGCCCCGCGCACCGTCTCGGTCGGCGCCATCGGGTTCACCGCGGTCACGTACACCGCGTAGCCCGCCGCCCGCAGCGCCGCCGGCGCCTTGCCGAAGTACCCAAGCGGCCCCACCTTGTCGAAGCCCGCGAAGCCGTGCGACAGCACCAACGGGTAGCGGCCCTTGTTCGCGCTCGCGTTCGCCGCCACCTGCGCCGACAGCCCAATCTTCGCTTCCAGATCCTGGCAGTCGAGCAGCGGCATCGGCGTCGCCGCGATCGCCGCCACCGGCACGGCCGGAACAACCGCGGGGGGCAGGGGAAGCGGCTGGGCCGGAACCACTTCACCTGGCGGCACCAGCTCGGGCGGCGCAGGCAAAAGCCCTTCGGGCTGACACGCGGCCAGGTAGATCGCGAAGACGCAGCAGGTCCGACGGAGCATCAGCCTTCCCCTTTTTTCTTGGCAGCGTCCGCGAAGTACCACCCGGCGACGACGAGGCGCAACGAACGCGCCTGCCGATTGTCAGCTCTGGGTGACGCGAACCGTGGTCTTCAGCTCTTTGCCCGTGGCTGGATCGCGGGCGTACATCGTGAGGATGCCCTCGATGTTCACGTCGAAGGTGATCTCGACCTGCACCTGGCCCAGCGGCGCCTGGCGAATCCCCGCGAAGGTGAACTCGCCCAGCTGCTCGTTGTCGGCGACGTTCGGGTGGTCGCCCTGGAAGATCCGCATGATCAGCTCGGTCTGGTTGTCAGCGCTGGTCGTGCCCAACAGCTGCTTCGCGTTCGGAATCGCCGAGTTCCGGGGGAAGACGACGTGCATCTGCCCGCCCGCCTTCTCGAGCCCGATCGCCATCGGGATCACGTCCAACAGCTGCAACTTGAGGTTCGTGTCGTCCTGCAGCGAGTGCGCGTACAGCGCGGCTCCAATCGCCACCGCCTCGTCCGGGTGAACGCCCTTGCTCGGCGGCTTCCCGAAGAACTTGGTCAAGCGATCCTGCACGATCGGCATCCGCGTCTGCCCACCGACCAGCATCACCTCGTCGATGTCCTTCGTCGACAGGCCCGAGTCGACCAGCACGCGCGCGACGATCTTGAGCGTGCGATCCACGAGGTCCAGCGTCAGCTGCTCCAGCAGCTTCCGGGTGAAGCGCATCTCGATGTTCAACGGCTGGCCCTGCGCCGTCATCGTGATGAAGGGGATGTTGAAGGGCGCTTCTTCGCGCGACGACAGATCAATCTTTGTGCGCTCGGCGAGATCCTTGATCCGCTGCATCGCCACCGGGTCCGCCGACAGATCGATGCCCGTCTTGGTGCGGAACTCCTTGAGGATGTGGTGAATCATCGCGTTGTCGAAGTCGATGCCGCCCAGGAAGATGTCACCGCCCGTGGCCTTCACTTCGAACACCAGCTTGCGGATCTCGATCACCGAGACGTCGAAAGTGCCGCCGCCCAGGTCGTAGATGATGACGGTCTTGTTGAGATCCTTGCCGACGCCGTACGCGAGCGCCGCGGCAGTGGGCTCGTTGATGATCCGCACCACCTCGAGGTTGATCAGCTTGCCGGCGTCCTTCACCGACTGGCGCTGACGATCCGAGAAGTAGGCGGGCACCGTCACGACCGCCCGATTCACCGGGATGCGCAGGTGGTTCGAGGCGACGTCGCGAATCTTGTTCAGAATCTTCGCCGACACGTCCTGCAGGCTCAGCGACTTCTTGCCGACGTCGAGGACGACCTCTTTGTTGTCCTCGCTGGGACGCACGTTGTACTGAACCACCTTCCGCATCGTGTCGACGATGTCACTGCGGAAGCTGCGGCCCACGAGCCGCTTGGCCCCGTAGATCGTGTTCTTCGGGTTCAGCTGCCACTGGCGCTTGGCCTCGTAGCCAATCAGCTCGTTGCCCTTGTCGTCGATCGCGAAGATCGACGGCACCGTGTAGTCACCACCCTTGTAGGGGATGAGCTTGACCTGCGGGATGCCGTCCTTCTCGCCGTCGACGATCGCGGCACACGAATTCGTGGTCCCGAGATCAATTCCAATGATTGGTTCTTTCGGCCCCACCTGCCGGGGACCATATTTCATCAGAGCTACTTGTCGAATCGAGAATAGCCATCAATGGCGCCAACCCAGGTCGACAGGTTGATTCCCTTGAGGCTGAACACGTCATCGGGCGTCGTCCCGTTGGCCAGATCGACCGCCACCACCTCGAGCTTCGCTGTCCCTTGACTTGCGGGATCCGTTCCGGGCCCCGAGGGAGCGACCGGCACCGCAACCGTCGTCTGCCCCGCCGTGATCGCGAAATAGAGGACGTGGCGCTGCTGACTTCCCGTGAGCGACACCCGCGCCAGCTCACCTCCACTGGAATACACCGAAGCCCACTGCGGCTGCCCCGGCGCGAAGCTTCTTCCCGCCACCTGGTAGCTCGGGTTCGACGGCACCGGCAGAAACGGCGCCACGAGGACCTTGACCGGAAGCGTCGCCCCGCGCGTGAGCCGGCCAGAGTAGGCGGTGCCCTGCGCATTGCCGCCCAGTGCCCAGATGCCAGGAGTCGAGAGCTCGAGCCCGCCGTACGGCGTCCCGCTGCGCAGCACCACCGCCGGCACCGTGCGCGTGCCGTCTGGCCCGGCCGGCCCCGCGGCCACCGACGAGAAGCCGATCGGAATCAGCCCGGTGTCCGCGTCGACTTCCGCCGCCGCGATGATGACCGTGTCCAGCGTGCCCGGCAGCTTCGGCAACACCACTTCCGTGCGCCGCTTCTGCTCGCGCTTCGGCGTGAAGTTCAGCGGCGTGAAGTTGGCGTAGTCCGGCACGTCTTCGCTGCCCATCGGGCACCTCGTCATGCTTGCGCACAGCCCGTCGCCATCGATGTCGGTGGTGTCGGCCACCCGCCCGCGGCTCGACAGCGGCACGCGCGTCTGCACGGCGTAGTCGAAGGCGCCCACGTACGAGAGGAACTGCGTGCTGCGCAGCGTGAGCGCGTCAGCCAGCTCGGCCCGGCCCGCGAAGGCCACCATGCTCCGCACGCCCGCCTGGCCCAGGCCCAGCGACTTGCTTTTGATTTCCTGCGGGATCCCGAAACCCGGTGACGTGTAGAGCACCAGGCTGCCCGGCACCGGCACGCCCTGGCCGATGCCCGGAATCTGGACCGTGAAGTTCTCTCCGAGCAGCAGGGCCAGATCCACCGACGGCAGGTCTCCCGCCGACGCCGCCACCAGGCCCGCCCAGTACTGCCCGGTCGTCTGCACTTCGCTGAAGTTGACCACCGCGTTGAAGCCCGCCGCGCTGTGCACCGGGTTCTGACGCAGAGGCAGGTAGAGGTCGGCAACCGTGGTGCCGATCACCGACGCGCGCTCGTACGCCGGCAAGCCGTCCGCCCGCACCGCTTGCGACACCGCGGTGAACCCCGCCGGGCCCGCCCCCATCGCAGGGAAGGGCGCCACGCCCGTCGCGTCCGTCGCCACCTCGGTGCACCCCGCCGCTTCGCAGCCACTGATCAGCACGCCAGGCAGGGGCGCCTTGGTCGCCGCGTCTACCACCAGCACGCGCCGGCCCGCCGTCACTGCCGGGTAGATGGTCAGCTTTGCTTCGACGGCTCCGACCGCGGCGCCCGTCACCGTCGCCTTCACCACGACTTTTCCAGGCGCTGCGCCCGTGACCAGGCCCGTGGTGTCCACCGTCGCGAGGGTCGACGGCTGACCCGCTTCGTCGAGCACCGTGAAGCTGCCCGTCGCCAGTGGGTAGCTCGAGGCATCGAGCCGGAAGCCGATCAAGCGAAGCTGCAGCGTGTCGCCCACCTCGACGATTCCCGTCGTCGGCGTCAGCTCGAGCAACGCGATTTCTGCTGCTGTCGGGGCCGTCAAGCACACGCCGTCGACGCACGCTTTTCCCACTCCGCAATCCGCGTGGCCGCGGCAGGTCGAGGGCACGCAGAGGCCTCCGACGCATTCGCGGTTCATCCCGCACGTCGGCGACGAGGTGCACTTCACCGTCGGCTGGCAGTGGCCTTCCTGGCAGTACCCGTTCTGCACGGACATTGGCGGCGGGCTGACGCAGTCACCGTCGATCAGGCACAGCGGCTGCTCGAGGCACAGGCTCTTCGTGCAGTCGAAGCCCGGCGGGCACTGGCCCGGGTCGAACTTCTTGCACTCGAAGTTCTTGCCGCACTCGCCGCTGGCCGCGCAGAACTTGTAGGTCACGCACCGCCCGAAAGTCGCGCTGGTGCAGTACTGCGTCGACGGACAATCGGTGAGCGTCTTGCAGTCCGACGCGCCGCACAGGCCGTCTTTGCAGATCAACCCCTGGCCGCCACATGTCACGTCGTTGAGGCAGCGGCGCGTGCAGGTTCCCGCCGCGCACGTGTACAGCGTCAAGGCCACCCGGGGATCCAGGCCCGGCGCGCAATCTGCAGGCATCGTGCACACCGGCAAGCAGAGCCCCTGCGTCACTTCGCACCGTCCGCCGCCGCCCACGCAGTCCGCGTCGGCCGTGCACCGCTTCCGCGCCTGACACGATCCACCGAGGCACTGCTGGTTCGCCGCGCACGCGCTGTCGCCGGTGCATTGACACTTGTCGGCCGAGCACGTGAAGCCACTGGCGCAGTCGGAATCGGTCGCGCATTCCGGCGGCGGCTTGCACACGCCCGCGCGGCACACCTGCTTGTCGCCGCACTCGGTGTCGTCGAGGCAGATCGGGCCACAGGCGCCACGGCGGCAGCGCTGGGTCGCCCCGTCGCACTGCGCGTCCGAGTCACAAGGGGTCGAGTTCACCGAAGGGCAAGCGGTGAGCACCAACATGCAAATCAAGGCAGGCAACCGCATGCAATGCTTCAGAGCACAGCGAGAGGCAATTTGCCTCCGCTGGGACATCTTGACGCATCACTTTTCGGTCAGGCGTGCGCGCGTTCCCACCTGCGCCGCAACGGCACGCAAGCTGCTCACGATCGGCCGAATGAGCGTTGGCAAACCCATGGTTCTGCTGGCCGAGGACGATGACGATTTGCGCGAGCTGCTCACCGCCCGGTTGCAGCGCGAGGGATTGAGGGTGATCGAAGCGGAAGACGGGTTCGAGCTGCGCGACTACCTGGAGCTCTGCCGCCCCGGCGGCGACTTGAGCGAGCCCGACCTGGTCATCACCGACATTCGAATGCCGGGCGAGACGGGGCCCGAAGCGCTGGCCCACTCGTCTTTTCTTCACGCGCCGGTGGTGATCATCTCGGGCTTCATCGGCGCCGACCTGCGATCGATCGCGGCGGTGGCGGGCGTGGCGGCGATCTTCGAGAAGCCCGTGGATCTCGATCTGCTGATGATCGCGATCCGCCGCGTCCTCAAGTCCTGATCGCGCGGTACACTGGCTTCCTTCATGGAAGCCAAACGATTCCTTCAGTCGGTCGGCAGTGAGGTCACCAGCGACTTCGTCAAGAACCGCTCGATCCTCTCGTTCGAGGAATACCTTCAGCTGTTCGTTCAAGCGCCCGCCCGCCAGGCGCGCAACGCGGCCCAGTACCTGCGCGACGCGATGGATCACTACGGCACCGAGCAGGTGCCACACCCCACCGGCACGATTCGCCGGTTCAAGATCTTCGACGCGCCCGCGGGCGATCGCGACGGCCGCGTCGCCGGCCAGGAAGAGGTGCAGAACGCGATCTACCGGTTGCTCGGCAACTTCGTGCGGGCCGGGCGGATCAACAAGCTCATCCTTCTGCACGGCCCCAACGGCTCGGCGAAGTCGACGCTGGTCGAAGCGCTGAAGCGCGGCATGGAGCACTACTCGGCGCAGCCCGAAGGCGCGCTGTACACCTTCAACTGGATCTTCCCATCAGAGAAGCTGGTGAAGGGCTCGATCGGCTTCGGCGATCGGCCTACCGGCGGCGGCAGCTCGGGGTCTCTGGCCAGCTACGCGCACCTCGAGGCCGAGAACATCGAGGTCCGCATCGTCAACGGACTTCACGAGCACCCGCTTTTCCTGATTCCGAAAGACGAGAGGAAGAAGCTGCTGCTCGAGGCGCTGGGCCCGAAGACGGACTTCATCCTCTCGAGCTACCTGCTGCAGGGCGAGCTGTCGGCGAAGAGCCGCCGCATCTACGACGCGCTGCTCGCCACCTACGAAGGCGACTGGCTGAAGGTGATCCGCCACATCCAGGTCGAACGCTTCTACGTGTCTCGCCGCTACCAGACGGCGACCGCGACGGTCGAGCCGCAGATGAGCGTCGACGCCACGTTTCAGCAAGTCACCGCCGATCGCACGACCGCCAACCTGCCGCCCGCGCTGCAGAGCGTCGTCCTCTACGATCCGCACGGGGCGCTCGTGTCGGCCAACCGCGGCCTGATCGAGTACTCCGACCTGCTGAAGCGCCCGCTGGAAGCCTTCAAGTACCTGCTGGGCGCCAGCGAGACGGGCGAGGTTCCGCTCGAGCATTTCGTACTCCAGCTCGACGAGGTCCTGATCGCCAGCAGCAACGAGAAGCACCTGGCCGCCTTCAAAGAGCTGCCCGACTTCTCGAGCTTCAAGGGCCGCATCGAGCTGGTGCGCGTGCCGTACCTTCGCCGCTGGCGATTGGAGCAGGAGATCTACGACGCGCAGGTGAACGCGACGACGGTGGGGCGGCACATCGCTCCGCACGCGACGCAGGTGGCTGCGATGTGGGCGGTGCTGACGCGGCTCAAGAAGCCCATTGCCGATCGCTACCCGCCCGAAGTGCGCACGTTGATCGAACGGATGTCGCCGCTGGAAAAGCTGCGCCTCTACCAGGAAGGCCAGGCCCCCGAACGCTTCTCGCTGCCGCAGGCGAGGGAGCTGAAGAAGCACCTGCAGGCCCTCTACGAAGAGTCCGACAGCTACCCGAACTACGAAGGGCGCAGCGGCGCCTCGGCGCGCGAGATCAAGACCTCGCTCTTCAACGCTGCGCAGAGCGTCGAGTTCGAAGGCCTTCACCCGCTGGCCGTGCTCAAAGAGCTCACCGCGCTCTGCAAAGACAAGAGCGTCTACGAGTACCTGCAGCAGGAGGTCGTCGAGGGGTACCACGACCACGAAGAGTTCGTCGCCGCGGTCGAGGCCGAGTACCTCGAGTGGGTCGACCACGAGGTGCGCGACTCGATGGGGCTGGTCAGCGAGGCCCAGTACAAAGATCTGTTCGAGAAGTACGTGCAGCTGGTCTCGGCCTGGGTGAAGGGCGAGAAGGTCCACAACCGCGTCACCGGCACGAGCGAGAAGCCAGAGGAAAGCCGGATGCTCGAGTTCGAAGAGATCATCAAGCCGAAGGGTGAAGACGCGTCGGACTTCCGCAAGGGCCTGATCTCGAACATCGGCGCCCACAAAATCGACAACCCCACCGGCGAGCTCGAGTGGGCGCGAATCTTCCCTGACCACTTCAAGCGCCTGCGCGATCACTTCTTCGAAGAACGGAAGAAGACCCTGCGCCGCAACGTCGAGAACACGCTCAAGTTCCTTTCGGGCGAGCAGGGAAGCTTGTCGCCGCGCGAACAGGCCGCCGTGCGCCAGATGCTCGACACGATGAACTCCCGCTATGGCTACAACGACGCCTCGGCGCGGGATGCGATCGTCTTCCTGATTCGCAAGCGCTACCCCTAGCCAGCTGGCCGGGAATAGAGGGCAGCGTTTAGGAGTTACGGGCCCTTAGGTGGGGCAGTGTAGGCGCCGAGCCAAACTGCCCGTAGTACCTTGACTTTTTGGTCGCGATTTGGTGTCTTCCGCGCCCCTGAATCTGCCTTAGACCTCGGCCGAAACCAAACCCGCGTGAGTCAAGCGGGCATCCTACGCAAAGGCAACATCAAATGATCGACGCACAGTTGCTGCACTTCTTTGGCGGTAAGGGAGGTTCAGGGAAGACGACGCTGTCGGCGGCATTCGCGCTGAACCTGACCGAAAAGTCCGGCAAGGACAAGGTGCTGCTGGTCAGCATCGAACCGAACGGCGGCCTTTCGGATCTCTTCAAGAAGAAGCTCACCCACAAGCCGACGAAGCTCGTCACTGGCAAGGGCACGGGTGGGCTCTGGGCCTCCGAGCTCGATCCGAAAGAGCTCGTCGAGCCTTTCACCAAGGCCTACCGCACCGCGCTGCTCGCATCGGCGGGGAAGGGCGTCATCATCAACGCGGACGACGTGCAGAAGCTGCTCGACGTCTCGACCGCGAACCTGGGCGAGCCGGCCTCGCTCTTCCATCTCTTCGACCTGCTCGAGTCGAAGGAGTTCGACAAGATCGTCGTCGACGGCCTGGGCGCGGCGCACTGCATCCGCCTGCTCGACCACGCCACGCACCTGCGCCGCTTCATCGCGATGGTTCGCGGCGAGAAGCTCGGCAAGGCCACCAAGGCCGCCGCTGCCACGCCGAAGCCGCCGTCGCCGCTCGATGGCTTTGCCGCCACCTGCGACAAGGTGATCGCCTTCCTCAAGGATCCGGCCCGCTTCGCCTTCCACCTCGTCGCGCTCGCCGAGCCGGTGCCCGAGGCGCAGACCCGTTTCCTCTTCAACGCCCTGAAAGAGCGCGCCACGCCCGTGGTCGAGATCATCACGGATCAGATCGAAGACGGAAAAGACAGCCGCGAGGTCGCCAACCGCCGCGGCCTGCAGGCGCCCCACGTTCGCAAGTACCAGACGCTGGGCGTGCCGGTTGAGCTGCTGCACCGCCGCATCGTCGGGCCCCGCGGCCAGGACGAAGTGAAGGCGTTCGCCAAAGAGTGGATGAGCGGCAAAGAGACGAAGGCCCTGCAGTTCTCGGCCGCCGAAGGTCCCCCCGCGCTGGTGCGGGCGCCGTCGATGCCGCCGATCGCTGCTCCGCCGCTGCCGCCCACGCGCTTCATCTTCTTCGTCGGTGGTGGTGGCGTCGGCAAGTCCAGCTGCGCGGCCGCGGCGGCCGTAACGCTGACCGAGAAGGAAGGCCCGGTGCTCCTGATCAGCACCGACTTCGCGCACTCACTTTCCGACGTGCTGCAGAGCCGGCTCACCGACACCGAGACCCAGGTGAAGGGCACCAAGGGCCTCTACGCGCGCGAAATCGACTTCGCGACCTGGTTCGGCAACCTGCGCAAGCGCTTCCGCGATCGCGCCGAAGGTGCTTTTGGCCCCGAGGTGAAGGGCCAGGAATTCGCGGTCGACCGCGAGCTGATTCGAAACCTCTTCGACACCGCGCCGGTGGGCATGGACGAGTTCGCCGCGATGAGCGCCCTCACCGACGCCCTGGTGCAGGAACGCTTCAAGCGGATCGTGATCGACCCCTCGCCGTCGGGCGACAGCCTGCGCATCCTCGAGCTGCCGGCGATCGCGAAGGAATGGCTGACCCAGACCCACGCCGTCATCTCGAAGTACCGCAACCGTGGCCTCGGCCCGCTGGCCGATGATCTCGCCGCCCTGCTGAAGCACGTGCATCGCTTCGAGGCGGCGATCATCAACCCGTCCGAGTGCCGCTTTGTTGTCGTCACCCGCGGCGAAGAAATGGCGCTCGGCCCGGTTGAACGCTTCGTCGAGTACTTGAAGGCGAAGAAGCTGCCGGTCGAGCGCGTGCTCGTGAACCGCGTCCTGCCGAAGACCACCTGCGTCGTCACCGAAGAGCGCCGGAAGAACGAGCTCGAGGTCGCCAAGGTGTTCGAAAAGAAGATCGGTCTGCCTGTCACCGTCGCGCCGGCCCTCGGCCGTCACCCGGCCGGGCTCCGCGAGCTCAAGGCCTTCCGCACGGCCTGGTACGCGCTGTCGGCCGCTGCTGCGAAGATCAAAGCCGCCTGAGGCAGGGAAGCCCTCTCTCGAGCTGGTTTTAGCCGCACTCAGTCACGGGTTTGGTGTTACTCGTGGCCGGGTCATGGCCATTGCAATTACCCACGCGCTCGACTTCGAGCGCCCGCTGATCGAGCTGGAAAAGAAGATCACCGAGCTCAAGTCGTTGTCCGCCAACGGCGCGCACGACTTCACCGCCGAGATCGGCAAGCTCGAGAAGAAAGCCAAACGCCTGCAGCAGGAAATCTTCAGCGACCTGAGCCGCTGGCAGGTGGTTCAGCTGTCGCGCCACAACGCGCGGCCTTACTTCCTCGACTACATCGGCTTCCTCTTCACCGACTTCAACGAGCTCTCGGGCGATCGCTGCTTCGGAGAAGACCCGTCGATCGTCGGCGGCTTCGCCCGCTTCGACGGCCAGCCGGTGATGGTGATCGGCCACCAGAAGGGCAGAAGCACCAAAGAGAACATGGCCCGCAACTTCGGCATGCCCCGCCCCGAGGGCTACCGCAAAGCCCGCCGCCTGATGGAGCTCGCCGGCCGCTTCAACCGCCCGCTGTTCACCTTCATCGACACCCCTGGCGCGTACCCCGGTATCGGCGCGGAAGAACGCGGCCAGGCCGAAGCGATCGCGGTGAACCTCGAGGTGATGGCCGGCCTGCCCGTGCCGATCGTCTCGACGGTGATTGGCGAAGGCGGCAGCGGTGGCGCACTGGCAATCGGCGTCGGCAACCGCGTGCTCATGCTCGAGAACAGCATCTACAGCGTGATCAGCCCCGAGGCCTGCTCGTCGATTCTCTACCGCGACGCCTCGATGGCCGAAAAGGCCGCCGACGCCCTCAAGGTTACCGCCCGCGATCTGCTCGGGATGAAGGTGATCGACGAGCTCATCCCCGAGCCGCCCGGCGGCGCGCACCGCGACCCGACCCGCACCGCCGAATCGGTGGGCAAGGCCCTTCGCAAGCACCTCGCCGCGCTGGCTGGCCTCACCCCTGACAAGCTGATCGAAGATCGTTACCGCAAGTTCCGCGCGCTCGGGCCCTTCACCGGCCGTTAGAAGAAAGCACCATGCGTCCACTCGTCCCCGACTACATCGAGACCCTCAAGCCGTACGTTCCGGGCAAGCCGATCGAAGAGACCGAGCGCGAGTACAACGTCTCGAACGTCATCAAGCTCGCCTCGAACGAGAACCCGCTGGGCCCGTCGCCCCTCGCCGTCGAGGCGATCGTCGAAGCGGCCTCCAAGGTTCACCTCTACCCCGACAGCAGCTCGTACTACCTGGTGCGCCGCCTGGCGCGGCACCTGAACGTCGAGCCGACCGAGGTCTTCGTCGCCAGCGGCAGCAACGAGATCATCGAGCTGGTGATTCGCACCTTCACCTCGCCCGACGATGTCGCGCTGCTCAGCGCCGGCAGCTTCGTGATGTACAAGGTCGCGCTGCAGTCGCACGGCCGCAAGTTCGTCGAGGTGCCGATGAAGGCCGGCTACCAGTACGACCTGAAGGCGATGGCCGCGGCGCTGAACAAGCAGACCCGCCTCGTCTTCCTCGCCAACCCCGACAACCCCACCAGCACCGCCTTCAGTAAGGCCGAGCTCGACGCCTTCCTCGCGGTTGTGCCCGAAGACGTGCTCGTCGTCCTCGACGAGGCCTACTTCGAGTACGTCGACTGGGCCGAGTACCCCAATGGGCTCGACTACTTCCGCAAGCAGCCGAACCTCATCGTGCTGCGCACGTACTCGAAGATCTACGGCCTCGCGGGCGTGCGGCTGGGCTACGGCGTGATGCCGGCGAAGATGGTGACGTACCTGAACCGCACCCGCATGCCCTTCAACCTCACCTCGCTTGCCCAGGCCGCGGGGCTCGCCGCGCTCGACGACGTCGAGCACCTGCGCACCACCCGCGAGACCACCTGGCGCGAGCTGCGCTACCTCGAGACCGAGCTTCGCGCCCTGGGCCTGCCGATTCCGAAGAGCCACGCCAACTTCGTGTTTGCCGATCTCGGCCGCCCCTCGGGCCCGGTGTACGAGGCGCTGCTTCGCAAGGGCATCATCACCCGCCCGGTGCCGGGCAGCGGCTGGCCGAACGCGCTTCGCATCTCGGCCGGACTTCACGCCCACAACGAACGCCTCGTCGCGGCGATGAAAGAGATCCTGGCGAAGTGACTGCGAAGCGCCCCTTGATCGTCGCGATCGACGGCCCTGCTGGAGCCGGCAAGTCGTCTGTCTCGAAGATCCTCGCCCGGCGCCTCGACTTCTCGCTGGTCGACACCGGCGCCATCTACCGCTGCGTGGCCCTCGCCGCGGATGAGCAGCAGATTGCCTTCGCCGACGACGAAGGGCTCGCCACGTTGTTGGGCACGCTCGCAATCAGCTTCAAGGTCGAAGGCGAGAGCAACCACGTCTTCCTTGGCACCCGCGACGTGTCCGAGGCGATTCGCACCCCCGAAATCTCTCTTGCCGCGAGCCAGGTCAGCAGCCGCCCCGTCGTGCGCGCCGGCCTGCTCGAGCTGCAGCGCCGCCTCGCCCTCGCCGCCAACGCGGGGGCGATTCTCGAAGGCCGCGACATCGGCACCGTCGTCTTCCCCGACGCCGACCTCAAGTTCTTCCTCCACGCCGACCCTGCCATTCGCGCCCGTCGCCGCTTCGAGGAGCTCTTTCAGAGGGGCAACGAGAAGTCGTTGGACCAGGTGGCGAAGGAACAGAAGCAGCGCGATCGCGAAGACACGGAACGCGAGGCCGCTCCGCTGAAGGCCGCCGACGACGCCGTGCAGCTCGACTCGACGTCGATGCCCCTGTCGGAAGTCGTCCAGCAACTCGAAGACACCGTTCGCGTCGCGCTGGCAAAGCGCGCGTAGACTCACCGCGCGTGTTCGACGCCGGCACAGAACGAGCCATCGAGGAAGAACGTGAACGGATGGCGGCCCTGCTGCGCCGCATCCGCCTCATCGGCGCCGCCGTCTGGGTCGCCGCTGTCCTCGCCACCAGCGTCTTCGCCTCGGAAGACACCGTGATGGAGCTGCGCGCGTTCGGCGTTCCTCCTTTGGTCTACCTGGTCGTCGCCGCGCTGCTGTGGGCGGCGGGCAGCGGGAAGCGGCTCAAGGTCTTGAGCGTCTGGGCCGTGCCGTTGATCGACATCCCCACCGTGCTCTTCATCGAATACGAGCGCGTCACCAACGCCGGCTCGACCTCGCCGCTCGGCAACGCGATGTATGCGCTGGGGCTGTTTGCCTTCATGGTGTTGATGGCCCTGATGACCCTGCGCCGCACGGTGATCATCGTCACCGGGCTGATCGCCGTGCCCCTGCAGTTCGTGCTGCTTCGCCTCGCGGTGCCGCCCGATTCGTCCTGGTACATCGGCTCGGCGGCGCTGGTCGCGATGACCACCACCGCCGCCGCCTACCTGACCGTGCGCATCTACAACCTCGTCGGCCGCGTCGCCGCGCTGGCCCGCCACTTCTCGCCCGCCGTGGCCGCCGTGATCGAGCGCGAAGGGACGGCGGCGACGGAAGGGAAGACCGAGCAGGTCACCGTGCTCTTTTCCGACATCCGCGGCTTCACCGCGATGAGCGAGAAGCTCGACAGCCGCGAGGTCGTCGCCCAGCTCAACGAGTACCTGGGGCGCATGGTCGAGGTGGTCGAGAAGCACCAGGGCAACGTCGACAAGTTCATGGGCGACGGGATCCTCGCGTACTTCGGCGCGCCGCAGAAATTGCCGGGCCACGCTTCCGCCGCCGTCGCTTGCGCGCTCGAGATGCTCACCGCGCTCGAGGCGCTCAACGCGCGGCGAGCAACCAGTGGCCTCGAGGCTTTGAAGATCGGCATCGGCCTTCACACTGGCCCTGCCGTGCTCGGCGAGATCGGCCCCGCGGCGCGCCGCGAGTTCACCGTCATCGGCGACACCGTCAACGTCGCCTCGCGCATCGAGGGGCTGACGAAGCAGACGGGCTCCGCGATCCTCGTCAGCGACACGACCCGCTCTGCTGCGGCCAACTTCAGCTACCGCGAGCTCGGCGCCGTGCCGGTGAAGGGCAAAGCACAGCCGGTGCCGATCTTCGCTCCCCAGGCCGCGACGTGAGCCTGCTGGCCCTCGTTGCTGCCGCCGCCTTCGGCCACACCGGCATTCCGCAGTCGCTGTCGGTGAACTTGCGAAGCGGCGCCGACAGCGAGCTCCTCGTGAGCACCACCTTCGGCGCCGTCTACAGCAAAGACCGCGGCGCCAGCTGGAACGTCATCTGCGAAGAGGCGATTGGCTACGGCACCGGCCAACGTCCCGCGTGGTGGCTGTCGCCCAGCGGCGCGAAGTTCGCCGGCTCTTTCAAAGGCCTCTTCGTCAACCGCACCGACGGCTGCTTCTGGGAAGGCGTCCCTGACTTCGAAGCCACCGGCTGTTCAGACATTCAGGCCGCGGGCTCTACCGTGCTCGCCACGTCGGGCAAGTTCGGGGTCGAGAACCTGATTCAACGCAGCACCGACGACGGCAAGACGTGGACGGCCAGCCCCGAGAAGTCGACGACCCTCTTCTACAGCACCCTGCGCATCGCCCCTTCGAACCCGAACCGGGTCTACGTCGCCGCGTGGTGGTTCGAGCCGGTGAATTCGTCGCTGCTTCTTCGCAGCGATGACAACGGCCAGACCTTCGCCCGAAAGGACTTGAGCGCCACGCTTCCCGCCGCCGGCGCCTTCTACGTGCTCGGCGTTCACCCTTCGAAGCCTGACGTCGTCTTCGCGTCCGTGAACAAGGACACCGAGCCGAAGGCCGCCTGGCTGTTGAGGTCCACAGATTCGGGCGACTCCTTCACGCCCGTTGTCACCACGACGGAAATCTTCAGTGCCGTGGCTTTCGGGCCCGACCCGTCGATTGTCTACGCCGCCTCGGGAAACCGGCTCTACCGGTCGACCGACGAAGGGCTGACCTTCACGCCTCTTGCCGCGCCAAAGCGCAACGCCTGCGTCACCACCCGCGGAAACGACGTCTTCAGCTGCGGCCTGCAGGAGCTCGACGGCTGGGCGGTGGGGCAGGGCGACGGAGGCGACTTCTCGCGGCTGCTGCGGTGGTCGAACATCGCGGGGCCTCCCAGCTGCCCCGCTGGGTCGCTGGTGAAGTCACTGTGCGAGCCGCTGTGGCCAGTGGTGAAGGCCACTTTTCCTCCCGAGGCCGACGCCGGAATCCCCGATGCGGGGCCGGCGATTGATGGTGGCGTCGACCCGCTGCCGACGCCCAAAGGGTGTGGGTGCGCCACCTTCTTCGACGGGCCGTTGCTGATTGCTTCGATCCTCTTCCTTCGAAGCTTGCGACAGCGCTGGTAAGTTGCATCGCCCCGATGCCCTACGTCGCCGACGAATTCACCGGCCGGACCTTCGGAAAGTACGAAGTGCTGTGCCGCATGACGGTGGGCGGTATGGCCGAGATCTTCCTGGGGTTCGCGCGCTCGGGCCCGTTTGCGTACAAGCCGGTGGTGCTCAAGCGGATCCTTTCCGAGCACCGCGAAGACGAGTCGTCGCTGCAGATGTTGATCGACGAGGCGCGGATCACGGCCACGCTGAACCACGAGAACGTCGCGCGCGTCCTCGACCTCGACATCGCCGGCGACGAGGTGATCCTGGTGATCGAGTTCATCAGCGGCGCCACGCTGGACGAGCTGGTGCACGTCGTCACCGAGAAGAAGGAAGTGGTTCCGCTGGGCTTCGTGCTCACCGCGATTCGCGACTGCGCGCAGGGCCTTCACCACGCCCACAGCCACAAAGACGCCGCCGGCAAGCCGATGCCGATCATCCACCGCGACGTCACGCCCAAGAATCTGATGGTCGACTTCGAAGGCGTCGGCAAGGTGCTCGACTTCGGCATCGCCCGCGCGATGGGTGCCGCCCGCCGCACCGTGGCCGGCATGGTGCGCGGCACGTCGGCCTACATGAGCCCCGAGCAGGCCATCGACGGCAAGATGGACATCCGCACAGACATCTTTTCGCTGGGCACCGTCTTTCACGAGCTGCTCACCGGCCAGCGCCTCTTCTACAAAGGCAACGCCGGCAAAGAGATGGCGGCCGTCTACGAGCAGGAAGTGCCGCCTCCGTCGAGCGTCAACCGCCGCGTCCCGAAGGCGCTCGACGCCGTGGTGCTCAAAGCGTTGGAGCGGCCGCTGGCCAAGCGCTACCAGACCGCACTCGAGCTCGTGCGCGACATCTCTCTCGCCGCGAGCTCGACCTCGTGGCCGGCCGAACGTTGCGCAGAGCTCGTCCGCACCAAGTTCGCCCGCCGACGCGACGAGATGATCAAGCTGCAGCCATTGATGGGGCAGCGCGACAGCGAGGTCGCGTCTCACACCGTGCCGGGTCGCCCGGTGTTCCAGGCCGGCCGCGCCACCGTGCAGGTCACTTCGCCTCGCACCGCCACGCCGCGGCCTCAGACGTCGACGCTGCAACAGACGGTCGACACCGACGACAGCACTGACGAGAACCGCCGCGCCGACGAACAAGCGCTGCCGACCAAATTCTTCACTCCTAATTTTTCGACGCCCAACGAGGGCAGCGTTCCTTCAGCCCGCCCTTCGCCTCCGCCCCTCGTCACCGAGAAGCAGTCGATTCGGCCCATTGGCGTCGTGCCCCAGGTGCAGGAAGAAGAGCCGAACCCGACCTACGTCAACGTCGACTCGACGCTGATGAACTTGCCGCGTGAGCCGGTCACGGTGCCCACCTCGCGATCGATGCTGCGCGCGGCGCCTGTCGACGGGGCGCCCCGCCGGCGTCCCGTCAAGGGCACGTCGGGCCTGGGGGTGGTGATGGCGGCGCTGGGCGCGCTCGCCGTGGGTGCGATTGGTGGCGTCGTCATCCACAAATCGATGGGCGGCAGCGACCCGGTGGTGACTCCCAGCCCTGGGCTCGGCCGGCTTTCCGTCGATGCCGACCGCGCGTCCGAAGTGCAGCTGGGCAGCGGCATGATGGCCAGAACGCCGATCGTCGATGTCTACATTGCGGCCGGCAAACACAGCTTCAAGATCCGCGAGCCCGAGGGCAAATGGCTCGCGCTCGACGTCGACATCAAGCCGAACGAAGTGACCAAGGTGAAGGTCGCGCTCGATACGCTGAAGCCCGCCGCGCCCTGAAAACTTCAATGACCTGTGGGGCCTTCAAAGGCTATCTGCGACGTCATGATCTACCTACCGCTGGTGATTGCCCTCGCCGCTGCGCCTGCCGCTGCGCCGGCCGCTGCTCCTGCTGCGAAGCCTGCCCCCGACGCGAGAGCCTTCACCTCGAAGCTGAACGACGATCTGCGCAAGCTGTACGTGCGTGCCTCGACGGCCGAGTGGATCAAGGCGACGTACATCACCGACGACACCGAACGGAATGCCGCGTCGGCCAACGAAGACGTGATGGCCTACGTCTCGGGGGCGATCAAAGACTCGATGAAGTTCAAGGGCCAGAAGCTCGACCCCGAGACCGAGCGCATGCTGTACCTGCTGCGCGTTTCCCAGTCGCTGCCTGCGCCGTCTGACCCGTCGAAGCGCTCCGAGCTCGCGAAGACCGCGGCCGGCCTCGAAGGCGCGTACGGCAAGGGCAAGTACTGCGGCCCGAACTACACGGCCGGCAAAGACGAGAAGGAAGACAAGAAGCGCTGCAAGGATCTGATCGCGCTGTCGACGGTGCTCGCCAAGGGCGGCAAGTACGAAGACCAGCTCGAAGCGTGGGAAGGCTGGCACACCATCTCGAAAGACATGCGCGCGCCGTACGAGCGGCTGGTCACGCTGTCGAACGAAGGCGCGAAAGAAATTGGCTTCAGCAACCTGGGCGACGGCTGGCGCAGCGCGTACGACATGTCGCCCGCGGACTTCGAGAAAGAGACTGACCGTCTCTGGGAACAGGTGAAGCCCCTGTATGACGATCTGCACTGCTACGTGCGCGGGCAGCTGGCCGCCAAGTACCCGGGCAAGGTCGACGCGAAGGGCCCGATTCCCGCCCACCTGCTCGGCAACATGTGGGCCCAAGAATGGGCCAACGTCTACCCGCTGGTCGAGCCATACAAGGGGCAGACGAGCCTCGACGTCACCGCTGCGCTGAAGAAGGCGAAGTACGACGAGGTGAAGCTGGTGAAGCTGGGCGAGAGCTTCTTCACCTCGCTGGGCATGCCGAAGCTCCCCGAGACGTTCTGGACCCGCAGCCAGTTCAAGAAGCCGCAGGATCGCGACGTCGTCTGCCACGCCAGCGCGTGGGACGTGACCTACAGCAACGACCTGCGCATCAAGATGTGCATCAAGGTCGACGAGGAGGATCTGATCACCGTCCACCACGAGCTCGGCCATAACTACTACTTCACCAACTACTACAACCTGCCCGTGCTCTTTCAGAGCGGGGCGAACGACGGCTTCCACGAGGCCATCGGCGACGCGCTCACGCTGTCGATCACGCCCGAGTACCTGAAGAAGCTCGGCCTGCTCACCGCGGTGCCGAACAACGACAAGGGCCTCGTCAACCTGCAGATGAAAGACGCGCTCGAGAAGATCGCCTTCCTGCCCTTCGGCCGCATGATCGATCAGTGGCGGTGGGACGTGTTCAGCGGGAAGACGAAGGCGTCCGAGTACAACGCGCACTGGTGGGAGCTGCGAAAGAAGTACCAGGGCATCGCGCCCCCCACGCCGCGCGGCGAAGAGTTCTTCGATCCGGGCGCGAAGTACCACATCCCCGCGAACGTCCCGTACATGCGCTACTTCCTCGCGCGCATCCTCCAGTTCCAGTTCCACCGCGCGCTGTGCAAGGCCGCCGGCCACACCGGCCCGCTTCACACCTGCAGCATCTACGGAAACAAGCAGGCGGGTGACAAGCTGACCGCCATGCTCGCGATGGGTGCGAGCAAGCCGTGGCCCGATGCGTTGTTTGCGATGACGGGCGAGCGCCAGATGGATGCGACCGCCATCCTCGACTACTTCCAGCCGCTGCAGACGTGGTTGAAAGAGAAGAACAAGGGTCAGACCTGCGGCTGGTAACGGAGCACTGACCCATGATCCTCCTTGCGCTGCTGCTGCTGACCGCTGCTCCGACCAAAATGGAAAACGCTCCGTTGAAAACCGGCAATCAGGCGCTGAAGGCCGAGCTGGTCAAGGTTCACGGTGAAGCCCAGCGCGAGCGCATCGAGCGCGGCGTCAACCAGGTCGCGGCGCTGTGGCGCAAGGACGACGGAGATCTCTCGGCCTTCGTCAAAGAGCAGTTCGTCGCGGACCCCGCCCTGCTCGACCAGACGTTCGCCCGCTTTCAGGCCAACTTCGAGCAGGTCGACGGCCACATGCTCGAGATCGGGCGCGAGCTGCGCAAGCCGACTGAGCTCGACGTCGGCCCGCTGCTGAAGGCCGACCCGCTGTTCGCTGGCTACGACGCCTCGGCCCGCGTCACCGAAGACCTGTTCGCCGCGAAGATTGGGTTCGCGGCTCTGCTTAATTTCCCGCTCACCACTCTGCAGCAGCGCCTCGACAACGGGCCGAAGTGGTCGCGCCGCGAATGGGCCGAAGCGCGCCTCGCCGGCCGATTCGCCCGGCGCGTACCGGGCGAGATTCAGCAGCAGATCAGCCAGGCCCAATCGACCGCAGATCTCTACATCGCCGAATACAACGTGTGGATGCACCACCTGGTCGACGACAAGGGCCAGCGCCTGTTCCCCAAAGGCAAACGCCTGATCAGCCACTGGAACCTGCGCGACGAGCTCAAGGCCAACTACGCCGACGCCAACGGCCTCGACAAGCAGCGCGTGATCATCAAGGTGATGGAACGCATCGTCACCCAGACGATTCCGGCCGCGGTGATCGACAACCCGAACGTCGACTGGAACCCTTTCACCAACGTGCTCACGGCGACTCCCGCCGCCGAGCTCGAAGACAACGCGCCGAAGAAGAGCGCCGCCCTCGACCCGAAGCCCGAGCCCGACATTCGCTACCAGAAGCTGCTGGCGAACTTCTCGGCGTCGAAGAAGGCAGACCCCTTCTCGCCGGGCACCCCGACCGCGATCGATCGGGCGTTTGCGATCGGCGCCGAGATGCCCGAAGCGCGGATCAAGGCGCTGCTGGAAGAGGTGCTCAAGTCACCGCTGGTGCCGAAGATCGCCGCCGAGATCGAGGCGAAGGTCGGCCGCAAGCTCGAGCCAACGGACCTCTGGTACAACGGCTTCGTTCCACGCGGTGCGATCGCCGAAGAGAAGCTCGACGGCATCACGCGCAAGAAGTACCCGACCGCGGACGCCTTCGCCAAAGACATCCCCCGCATCCTGAAAGATCTGGGGTTCCCGGCTGACCGCGCCCAGTACCTGGCCGATCGCATCCGCGTCGACCCTTCGCGCGGAGCCGGCCACGCGATGCAGTCGGCCCGCCGCGGCGACTTTCCCCGCCTGCGCACGCGGGTCGAGAAAGAAGGCATGAACTACAAGGGCTACAACATCGCGGTCCACGAGCTCGGCCACAACGTCGAGCAGGTGTTCAGCCTCTACGACGTCGATCACACGCTGCTCGCCGGCGTCCCCAACACCGCCTTCACCGAGGCGCTCGCCTTCGTCTTCCAGGCAAAAGATCTCGAGCTGCTCGGCCTGTCAAAGCCCGACGCCGAGACCGAGCGCCTGCGCGTGCTCAACGACTTCTGGATGACGTGGGAAATCGCGGGCGTCGCCCTGGTCGACATCGCCGTCTGGCACTGGATGTACGACCACCCGAAGGCTGCCCCCAAAGAGCTGCGCGACGCGACCGTCAAGATCGCGCAGGGAATCTGGAACCAGTACTACGCGCCGGTGCTGGGCGGAAAAGACACCCCGCTGCTCGGGATCTACTCGCACATGATCAGCTACCCGCTGTACCTCTTCAACTACCCGCTGGGTCACCTGATCGCGTTCCAGATCGAAGAGCAGGTGCGCAAGGGCGGCAAGCTGGGCGTCGAGTTCGAACGGATGGCGAAGGTCGGCGCGGTCACTCCGGACTTGTGGATGATCAACGCGAGCAAAGAGCCCGTCAGCGCCGGCCCGCTGCTGCGCGCCACCGAAGCTGCCCTGAACGCAAAGAGGTGAGCCGCTGGGCGCTGCCAGCCCTGCTGTTGATCGCCTGTGGCCCCGGCCGCACGCCACAGCCCTGCAAGGTCGAAGGGCAGGGCGGCGATGCCCGCATCTTCACCGTCACCCACCGCGTCACCCTCGACGACGCGAAGACGGCGGGCACCTTCGCGGATTCGTTTCGCCGCCACCTCGACGACGCGCGCGCCTGCCTGTCAGAAACCTCGCCCAACCTGATCGTCTTCCCCGAAGACTCTGGGCTCGTCGCCTGGTTCACCGGCCGCCAGGGGCTCGCAGGGCGCAACGCCTCGGACACCGCGTCTGCCTTCAACGCGCTCTACTTCCAGGCGCGTCAGCCCGCCGATGCCTACCGCCGCCGCTTCCCGGGCATCAGCGACACCCGCGCGCTCACCCTCGCCATTTCCGATCGCGCCTGGCGCACGATGGACGAGACGTTCGGCACGCTCGCCCGCGACGCCAACGCCTGGGTCGTCACCTCGGCAAACCTTCCGTATTCGCAGCTCGACGCTTCGGCCGGCGCCGCGATCTTCCGCGACCCCGACGCCACCGGCCCCGCATACGTCGCCTCCTCTCCCGAGGTGTTCAATGCCGCGCTCGTCTATTCGCCAACAGGTGAAAGGGTAGGGCGCGTCGACAAGGTCTTCCTCACCGACGTCGAAGAGAAGACGCTGCAGCTGAGCGCCGGGCCGCTCGAGGGCTTGAAGACGTTTCCTCTGCCATTCGCCACGCTCGGCATCGCCACCTCGCGCGACGCCTTCTACCCGCCGTTCGCCCAGCGGCTCGACGATCTCAACGCCGACCTCGTCGTTCAGCCCGAAGCCTTCAGTGGCTGGGTCACTGAAGAACACCCGGGCGACTGGCTTCCCGACGTGATGCTCGCCGCGGGCTGGAGCCTCACCCAGAAGTACACCTCGGTGCGCCACCTCGCCGCGCCGATGCTCACCGGCAATGTCTTCGACGTCGCTTTCGACGGCCAGGCCTTCATCACCGCCAAGGCGACCCCGACCCAACCAAGGCGCGCCTTCATCGCCAGCGACCCCAGCCCTGGCTTCCTCGCGATCGGGCCCTGGGCCTACGCCACCGAGAAAGACGACACGCTGCCGATGGAAGAAAGGCGCCTGGCTGTCCGCGAGCTCGGCCGCGATCTGCTGCCCGGTTCGAAAGACACCTTCGAAGGCCGCACCGGTGACAGCGTCATCGCCGCCGATCTCGAGCTCGGAACCGCCGCGAAGACTGCCACCTTCACCCGCAGCATCGCCGTCGCGCCTTCTGCCCAAGGCCACCAGCGCAACCCGGCGATCGCCTACGGTGACAACGGCCAGGTGTACGTCGTGTGGTCCGACTTCCGTTCGGGCTCCGCGCGCGTGTGGCTTGCCCGCAGCAGCGACGACGGAGCCACCTTCCCCATCGCCCGCCCCGTCGACCCCGCGCCCGGCACCTCGAGTCAAGCGAAGCCCACGATCGCCGCCGGCACCGACGGCCTCGTCGCCATCGCCTGGCAAGACGACGCGCGGGGCAGCGAGCAGATTCGGTGGGCCATCTCGCGCGACAGCGGCCTCACCTTCACCGCCGGCTGGGCCGAACGCACCGCCCGCGCGCAGTGGGAGCCTTCGATCGTCGCGCTCGGTGGCACGGGCTGGGCGCTGGCGTGGGCAGACTTTCGCGACGTGCCGACGCCGCACGTGCGCGCGCGTTGCTTCGACGTCTCGACTCCGCAAGGCGCCGCCTCGCAGCCCGTCGACCCCGAAGGCTCTTTTCAGCTGCAGCCTTCGCTGGCCGGGAAGACGCGCGACGGGCTCTTCGTCGCCTGGGTGGATCATCGCGAGGGCGACTGGCAGATCTTCAGCCGCGGCGGCCCGCTGTGCGACGCGCCCGGCAAAGCGTTTCGACTTTCCTTCGAGAGTCAGAACGAAGTGCTGGCGTCGGATCCGCAGACGGCGACGGCGCCTGACGGGCGCGTGATGGTGACGTGGGACGAGATCCGCGATCGCCGCGCCCACCACGACGTCGTCGCCGCCGAGCTCACCCGAGGGGTCTGGCAGCTGCAGGGCTCGCCCACCCGGGTCGCCTACAGCCGCTTCCGCCCGTCTCCTTTCTGGCAGGGCACCTTCCGCGCCGTGGTTCAGGATCAGCAGCCTTCGAAGAACGGCCTGTCGATCTGGACCATCGGCTCGAACACGCCCCTGCGCTTCGATGACACGTTCAGTGCGCCGAACCAGCTCACCCGGCCGCGCGCCGCCGCCCGCCGCGATTCCACCAACGCTGTGATCGTTTTCGAGGACGACCGCGATGGGTGGGTCCGGGTGCGCGCCCAAACCCGTCCCTGAGTCCCCGCCGACCCGCTGGTGGCTCCCGACCCGGTCGCCGTGTCCGACTTCACTGGGAAGCGCTGGTGGCGCGACCGTTGCTCATTGCCTGCTCGATGCGACGATTCCTCGCGAGCCTCCTGGTGTCTTCCGCCTGCATCGGGCCCAACAACCCACCATCGACCCCGGAAGCAGCGGCGGCGCCGTTCGAGTACGACGGGTACGTCAAGCCGGCCTTGCTCGAGGCCAGCGCGCACCTCGAACACGCCGCCGTCGCTGCTTCGCCTGAGCCCTTCGCCGACGTCGATCGCTGCGTCACCACCACGACGATCCGAAACGACCCAGCGACCGCGACGAGGCTCTCTGAGATCAACTCGCTGATCGTCGTCGTCTCGCTCAGCCGCACCTGCCGCGCCGAAGCCGCCTCGATCGAGCTCTTCACGCCGCACGGCAGCGCCTTCGAAGTGCGCAGCGCCCCGCTGAACGGCGGCAAAGAAGTGCGGTTCAACTTCCCCGTCGCCGGCTCCACCATCGAGCAGCGCCGCCTCGCCGGCGTGTGGGAAGTCCGCACGCTTCTCGACGGCGCCGCGATCGCCAACCCTGCTGCCTTCGAGCTGACCGATAGGCCCCGCACGAACGGCCTAGGGGTTGGCGAGCAGCCCGTCGGCCAGCGCGTAGCGGCCGCCGATCACCAGGCCCACCGCTCCGCGCTTGTACGGTGACAGCCATGCGACCGCTGCGCCGCGCGCATCCTGGTTCGGAGCGAAGTACCGCACCTCGGCCTGCAGCGAGAACCGCGAGAAGCGAAGCTGCACCCCGACCGCCGGTGACACGTCGACGGCCAGGCCCAGCGACGACAGCTGTGTCGTCACCGAGATGAAGGGCACGAACCGGCGCGACAGGTTCCAGCTCGCCGTCAGCGACGCATCGACGAACCCCAGCGCCGGCGACTCGAAGTCCGTGAACAGGTAGCCGCGCCAGCCGAAAGTCAGGCCTGGCCGCGCGCCCTTCGTCTCGAGCATCAGCCAGCTGCCGCCGACGTCAAAGCCCGCCACCTTCTGCGCGATCAACGTCGTCAGGTGCAGGTGCGTCGACAGATCGGACCTCTGCGTGAAGCCCCACGACACGCCGATTGTCGACAGCGGCACCGGCACCGGCACGCCGCCCGTGATCGCCGCGGGTCCGCCCACCGATGCCTCGACCACCAGCACGCCCCTGGGCGTCGGCCGCACCTGCGTCGACAGCCCGCAGCCAAAGCCCAGAAGTCCGATCGCCAGTGGCCACGCGCGCATTCGACCTGTGCCCTACCGATTGCGAGTGGTAATTGCCACTCCCATGCGAACCCTGCTGCTTGTCTGCATGCTGTGGTGCGGCGCTGCCTCTGCCGATGATCTGAAGGCGATCGTCAAAGAGCACCGCCTCTCGAACGGGATGCTCTGGCTCGTCGTCGAAAGACCCCAGGCCCCGGTTTTCACCGGCTTCATCCGGGTGCGCGTCGGCGGTGCAGACGAGCAGCCCGGCGCAACCGGACTTGCCCACCTCTTCGAGCACATGGCCTTCAAGGGCACCCCGATGCTCGGCACCACCGACTTCGAGGCCGAGAAGAAGCTGCTGGCCGAGATCGCAAAGGTTGGTGACGCGATCGCCGTGCTGCAGCGCTCGAAAAACGGCACCACGCCGGAAGCGGTCGAGCTGAAGAAGAAGCTGGCCGCGCTCACGAAGCAGCACGGCGATCTCACCGACGAGAATGCGCTGGCCCAGCTGTACACGCTGAACGGCGCAGTCGGCCTCAACGCCACCACCGACAAAGACACCACCAGCTACTTCGTCAGCCTCCCGAAGAACCGCCTTCCGCTTTGGCTGATGGTCGAGGCGCAGCGGCTCGCGGCTCCCGTGCTTCGCGACTTCTACACCGAGCGCGACGTCGTCCAGGAAGAGCGCCGCATGAGCATCGACTCGAACCCTCAGGGCGCCCTGTACGAAGAGCTCAACCAGATCGCCTTTGTCTCGAGCCCGTACCGCTGGCCCACCGTCGGCTACACCGAGGATCTACAGGCGATGTCGCTGAGCCGTGCGCAGGCGTTTCGCGATCTCTATTACGCGCCCGGCAACGCTGTGGGCTGCATCGTCGGCGACGTGAAGTTCGAAGACTTGAAAGTGCAGCTCGAGAAGACCTTCGGAGCGATTCCCGCGCGGCCGCTGCCGCCCGCCCCAGTCTTCGCCGAGCCGCCGTCGCGCGCCCAGCGCCGGTCGACCGTGTTCTTCGACGCGAGCCCGCGCATCTTCATGGCCTTCCGCAAGCCGCCGCCGCCCGCGCACGACGACTTCGTCTTCGACGTGCTCGACGTGCTGCTCGGCGAAGGCCGCACGGGCCGGCTCCACAAGCGGCTGGTGCTCAAAGACCGCCTCGTACAGAGCGTCGGCGTCTTCGGTGGCCCTGGCGCGCGAATGGACGCGCTCTTCATCATTGCCGCCACGCCGCTGAAGGGCGTGAAGAACGAGGACGTCGAGAAGGCGATCTGGGACGAACTCGAGAAGCTGAAAGTCGAGAAGGTGTCCGACACCGAGCTGCAGAAGGTTCGCAACCGCGTTACCGCAGATCACGCCCGCGCGCTCGACACCAACAGCGGCCTCGCGTCGGCGCTGACGTGGGATCAGCAGGTGATCGGCGACTGGCGGTACATCGCGGACCACCCGGCGAAGATCAATCAGATCGAGCCTTTCGAGATTCTAGAGACGGCGAAGAAGTACTTCGTGCGCGAAAACTCTGTCGTCGTGGATCTCGCCCGCCCCGCAGGAGGTGCCAGGTGAAGCGCGCCATTCTCTTCGTCGTCCTCGCCGCCTGCGCCACCACGCCCCCTCCGGCCACCGAGGCCGTCACCCGCCGCGAGCCGGCCCTGAGCTCCGAGCCGACGCGCCCGCCGCCCATCGGCTGGTCTGAGCTTCCCGCCGCGCTCGCCGTCGACCCGCGCCAGACGCCCATCGCGCCTTTGCCGCTGAACGTGATCAAGCCGCTCAAGACCACGCTTCCCAACGGGCTCGTCGTCTACTCGCTCGAAGATCACGCCACGCCGCTGGTCGCGGTGCGCGCGCTGATCTGGGCGGGCCAGTACGACGACACCGACAAGAAGCTCGGCACCGCGGGCCTCACCGCCGAGCTCGTCACCAGCGGCGGGGCAGGGGCCCTGTCGGCCGAACAGCTCGACGAGCTGCTCGAGTTCCACGCCGCCGACCTCTCGGGCGGAGCCGCCGACGAGTACAGCCAGATTTCGCTCAGCACCCGCACCGAAGATCTCGCGAAGCTCTTTCCCGTCTTCGCCGACGTGCTGCAGAGGCCGCGCTTCCAGCAAGACCGCTTCGACGTCGCCGTCACCTCGAGCCTCGAGAGCATCCGCCGCCGCCCCGATCGCCCCGACGGCCTCGCCGCCCGCGCGCTGAACAAGGCGATCTTCGGCCCCACCACGCTGCTCGGCCGCGAGGTCACCGAGGTCAGCCTCAAGGCAATCACCACCGCCGACCTGAAGGCGTTTCACGCCAGGGCATACTCACCGAAGGCAACGGCGATTCTCGTCAGCGGCGACTTCGACGCTGCCTTGCTCGCCCAGCTGATCAAGACCCACCTCGGCAACTGGAAGGGAGCCGAACGCGGGGTCCGCACCTACCCCGCGCCCCCGAAGCTCGAGCGCCGGGTGATCGTCGTCTCCAAGGCCACTCCCCAGGCGAAGGTGCGCATCGGAGGCCCGGGTTACACGCGCAAGTCTCCCGACGAGTACGCGATGCGCCTCGTCAACACGACGCTGGGCGCTTTCGGCGTCGGCCGCCTCTACAAAGAGATTCGCGATGCGAAGGGGCTCGCTTACAGCGCGTCGTCTTCGGTGAGCCCCGGCCCGACCAGCGGCACCTTCACCGCGAACTTCGACACGCGCCCCGAGCAGGTCGGCCAGGCGCTGGACGCCGCGCTGAAGATCCTGTCGGACGAGGCGTCGACGGTTCCGCCCACTGCCCCCGAGCTGAAGCAGGCGGCCGACATGGCGATCAACTCGTTCGCCTTCCGCTTCGATCACGTCAGCAAGATCGTGTTCGAGAAGGCGCTGTTCGACATGTTCTCGTACGACGACGACTACCTCGAGAAGTACCGCGACAACGTCTCGAAGGTCGACGGCGCCGCCGCGAGCGCTGCAGTGAAGAAGCTCGCGAAGCTCGACGCGTTGCAGATCGTGATCGTGGGCCCTGTCGACCAGCTGGGCGACCTGAGCCGCTTCGGCCCGGTAACCACAATCACAGACGTCGAAGCGTTCAAGTAATCGGCTTCGCAGGTCAGAAAAATGGACGAGGCGCAACGCGCCCGTAACCTTCGCAACACCTCACCGCAGTGCTGTTGCGGTGAGCAGCGAACCCACTGACCGGAGCACTTCACATGAGCGAAAAGCGCAAGCACAACCGCGTCCCCCTCGACATCTACCTCAACAAGTACGTCGCCGGAGTGCCCTACATGGCCCGCACCGCCGACATCTCGCGCGAAGGCGTGGCGCTGGCCAGCCTGATCGAGCCCGACCTCGCGGGCAAGCGCGTCGGGCTGCAGTTCCAGCTGCCCGGCTCGGAAGAAGTCATCTACGCGGAAGGCGAGATCGTGCGCGAGTGGCTCGACACCGGCGCCGAAGGCAGCGGCGTGAAGTTCACGCTGCTCACCGAACGGCACCGCCGGCTGATCGAGCAGTTCGTCACCACTGCGCAGTAGGTTGGTCTTGGCCGGCTGTGCCCGTCGTGGCGCGTCACGCCCCGACGTCGGCACCTCCGTTGGTCCGAAATGGCGCACGCGCGGAGTCCCTCGAGGCGGCACCGCGCCGCTATGGATCGCGGGAAGCCCTGAATTTTCAGGCTTCTTGACCTTCGAAGGGTGGGCGAATTGAATCGGTGTTCAGGGGGGCCTGAACATTTCTAAGCCTGCCCAAAGGAAGGTATCTGTGAAGCGCTTGCTGACGCTGCTGATCCTCGCTTTGCCCCTGGTCGCATCAGCTCAGGCTGCAAAAGACAAAGACAAGGACAAGTTCACCGGCGACCCGAAGAGCGCTCCCGGCGTGAACTGGGGAGGCCAGATGATCAAGGCCACCGGCGCTGGCGCCCCCGACCTCTCGGTGAAGAACCCGGCCCAGGCCCGCCTCGGGGCCGAACGCGCCGCGCTTCTCGATGCGATGCGGAATCTGCTCGGTCAGGTGAAGGGCGTTCAGATCACGGCTGAAAAGAAGATGGACGACGTGATGAAGGACGACAAGGTCCGCGCTCGCGTGGAAGGCCTCATTCGTGGCTACAAGGTCGTCGGCAAGCGCTACTTCTCTGACGGCGGCGTCGAGGTCGACGTCGAAGTCCCGGCGGCGCTGCTCACTGAAGTCTTCGACCCCGAGCCCGTGCAGGTGCTGGTGGGGATGAAGGTCGAAGGCGAGAAGGTGAACACGGGCCTGGTCATCGACGCCCGCGGCCTCAAGGTGACCCCCGCGCTGGCGCCCCGCGTCCTCGATGAGGCCGGCAAGGCGCTGTACTCGGTTGACTCGCTCTCGGCCGACGCGCGCAAGGCGACCGGCGTCGCCTCCTACGTGCAGAGCCTGGACGAGGCGAAGAAGTCGTTGAAGGCCGGCGACAAGCCGCTGATCCTCAAAGCGACGAAAGCCAACGGCAGCGATCTGCAACTCGACCCCGCCGACGCGACGAAGCTGCTCGCCGCCAACGCCTCCTTCCTCGCCGAAGGCCGCGTGGTCATCGTCACCAACTAAAGGCCCCGGACCATGAACCATTTCAAGCTCGGTACGACCCTGCTGTTGCTCGCCGCCGTGGCCCACGCCGCCGGCGCACCGCCTCCTCCCACGATCACCAAAGAAGCCACCGGCCAGGCCGCGATCGTCAAGGGCGAGGAACAGAAGGCCTTCGACGAAGCCGTGAAGCAGGCGCTTCGTTCGGCAGTCGAGCAGACCGCGGGTGTCCTGATCACCGCCGACACAACCACGCTGAACAGCATGCTGGTGCGCGACGAGGTCTTCGCCAAGGCCACCGGCTACGTGAAGAAGTACGACGTCGTCAGCAAGAAGGTCGAGCGCAACGTGATGAACGTGACGGTCAAGGCCGAGGTCGGCACCGCCGAGCTCGACAAGGATCTCGAGGCCGTGAAGGGGATGATCGGCCGCCTCACGCGCAACAAGCTGATCATCGTCACCCAGGAACAGGCGATCGACGAGAAGGGCGTCGTCACCAAATCCGAGGTCCTCTCGGCCGCACTCTCTGACGCCTTCCGCCGCGATGGCTGGCAGCTGCTCGACGAGAAGGGGGGTGGCGAAGGCCTCAAGCTTGGCGCGGGCGTCGGCCAGGGCGCTCCGGCGGTGAAAGACGTGCTCAAGACCACCGACGCCGACTTCGTCGCGTACGGCACGGTGAACTTCCGGTACCACGTGATTGCGTTCGGCGGAAAAGACAAGGAAGGCAACCCACTCATCTTCCCGGTCACCGCCGAGTACGACTTCACGATGTACAACGTGCGCAGCCGCGAGCAGCTGGCGAAGGTCGCCGGCAAGTTCAGCGAGCAGCAGATGCAGGCGAAGGGCGTGTCGACGTTGATGAGCTACTCGCGCACCGCCGCCGACTTCAGCAAGCTCGAGGCGCCGCGCATCATCAACGAGCTGCGCACGCCGGTGCTCGAGTACCTGCGCGACAAGGCCGTCAACGGCAACAGCGTCACGCTGAACGTCTCGGGCCTTTCCGACATCAACGCGGTCGACGAGTTTTCCGACGCGGTGAAGACGATCAAAGACGTCAGCCAGGTGAAGCAGAGCGGCGACTTCGACAACGGGAAGATGCAGTACACGGTGACCGTGCTCGGCAGCGCGCTGGACTTCGGCAAGCTGCTCGGCAAGTCGAAGTACAAGGCGAAGCCGCTGAAGGTGACCGCGGTGAAAGACAACCTGGTCGAGGTCGCGATCGCCAAGTGAAGTGGCGGGTGTGGGTCCTCTGCACAGTGGGCTGCGCGTCGGCCCCTCCAGCGGCGATGATTCAGGTCGAGCAGGGAATGCAGGAACTCAAAGAGCGCGCCTGGGGGGCCGAGGTTTTACTCACCTGCGACCCGACCGATGCCGACGTCTTCCTCGACGGCGTCCCCCAGGGCACCTGTCTCGATTTCTCGGGCTCGCCGCGTGGGCTCACCCTGCCGGAAGGGATGCACAAGATCGAAGTAAAGAAGGCCGGGTTCTGGCCGTATGAGACATACGTGGATTCTGGCGGCACCCGCACCGCGCTGACTGCCAGGCTGACGCCGCACTGAAGCTTTCTTCGGAGCCTCCCTAAAATGATCAGGTCCCTTCTCGCCGCTACGCTTCTGCTGGTTCCCACCGCCGCGTCTGCCGCCATCGGCATCGTCACGGTGCTCGAGGGCAAGGCCACCCGCACGCCCGAGAAGGGCGCAGCGATCGCGCTGACCGTCGGCAGCGAGTTAGAGCTCAAGGACACCCTCAACGTGACCAAAGGCAACCTTCGCTTCGACCTCAACGACGGCAGCCAGATTGCTTTGGGCGAGAAGTCCGAGCTCCTGATCGACGAGGCAACTTTCGAAGGCCAGAGCTGCACCGGCTTTCTCGGCACCCTCAAGGCCGGCAGCCTGTGGACGAAGGTGAAGAAGATGCTCGGCGCTGCGAAGTACGAAGTCCGCACCGGCCGCGCCGTCGCTGGTGTCCGCGGCACCATCTTCCGCATCGACGCCGACACCCTGGTCAAGGCCGCCAAGGGCCGAGGGCAGGGCCGCAACGCCAGCGTCATTCGCGTCACCGAGGGCGTCGTTCGCGTCACCCCCGGGCCGGACAGCAGTCCACTGCACCGCGATCAGGCCCGCGCCGTGCAGCCCCGAAGAGAGATCGAGGCCCCGAAAGAAGTCAGCGTCGAGGAATGGGAGGCGAAGTTCGTCGAGCTCGCCAAGGGGCAGAACGTCGCGGTCGGCGTGGACTTGTTCGAAGCGGCCGAGCTCACGAAGGCGCAGCAGAACGACAACTTCCAGAAGTGGCTCGACAAGCAGTGACCGAGCCGGTTCCTCCGCCTCCCGAGCTTCCGCCCGACAACTGCGGGCTGCCCGAGGCCGAGGCGCGCCGCATCGACTTCTACTGGGCTGGCGGCGTCGTCGCGTCGATGGCGCTGCTCTTCATCGCCGTCTCGTTGGTGCGGGGCGTCGCGATTCCCGTCTTCCTCGCGCTGGCGCTCGCCTACGCGTTGAACCCGATCGTCACCTTCGGCGCCGCCCAGGGCCTGAGCCGCACCGCCGCGACGGCGATCGTCTTCGTCGTGTTCAGCCTCCTCGTCTACGGCGCCGCGCTGTACATCATTCCGCTCTTCTCCGAGCAGGCCGAGAAGCTGCCTGGCTTCTTCAAGGCGGCCAGCGTCCAGGTCGTGCCGTGGGTCGAGACCAACTTCAACGTCTCGGTGCCGGGCCTCATTCGCGAGCGCACCGAAGACCTCGGCAACCAGGCCTCGCTGCTGCTGTCGCAGAACGCGCCCACCGCCGCCAAGCTCGTAGGCAGCATCGCCACCAACACCGCCGCGCTGATCTTCATCCTCGTCGCGGTGCTCGTCGTGCCGGTGCTCGGCTTCTTCTTCCTCGCCGACTACCCGAAGCTGGTCGCGCTCGGTAAGAGCCTGATTCCGCTGCGGGCGGTCACCCTCGTCAGCCGCCGCTTCTCGGAAGCCGACGACGTGCTCTCGAACTTCGTCCGCGGCCAGCTCACCGTCGGAGCGATCCTTTCCGTCATCTACTCAGTCGGCCTTTCCATCGCGCGCATCGAGACCGCGATCGTGATCGGCCTCATCGCTGGCTTCGGCACGCTGTTTCCCTACGTCGGCCCGGGCCTCGGCGTCTGCCTCGCGCTCGTCGGCGTCGCGCTGTCCTGGTACGGCCCCTGGCAGCTCGTCGTCGTCGCGGTCACCTTCCTCGGCACTGCGGTGCTCGAAGGGTTGGTGATCACCCCGCGCGTCGTGGGGAAGAAGGTCGGCCTGCCGCCCGTCGCGATCATCATCGCCATCCTGGCCTTCGCCGAAGTGTTCGGGTTCGTCGGCGTGCTGCTGGCTGTGCCGCTGACGGCAGTGCTCAAGGTCGTGCTGCGCGTCGTGATCACCCGCTACCGGCGCACGCAGGTGTACCTCGCCGGCACTCCGACCGCGTGATCGCCTGGGCGTTGATCGCCGCGCTGCTCGCCTCCGAGCCGCCGCCAGACACCGCCCCTGTCTTCCTCGCCACCTCGGTGCGGGTGCACCTGCACGCCAGCGAAGAGCTCGACCCCGACTACCTGCGCGCGTTCGCCCGTAAGAACGTGGTGCTCTGGTTGTCGACCCGCACCAACACGCTGCGCGCCTCGACGCTCGAGAGCATCGCGAAGTTCGACGATGCGTGGATCTTCCTTCGCGCGCCCGTGCGCGACTCCGACGCCCGCCAGCTGTCGAAGGTGCCGCGGGCAGGGCTGTGGCTCGACTTCAACGACCTCGATGGCGCCCGCCGCGTGCTCGGCCCCCGGCGGCTGGCGATTAATCTGATCGGCCCTCTCGACGAGGCGACCTTCGACAAGCTGCAGAGCCTGCGGCCGGCCGAGACGAGCTGGGCCGCTCCGGTGCTGGTTGACCTGTTGTCGTGGAGCCTCTTTCGGCAGCTGCCGGGCCGCAAGATCCTGCTGCGCAACCCGGGTGAGCCGCTGCCGGCCGACTGTCCAGAGAACCCGGGCACCGGCGAGCCCACCCTGCAGAGCCGCAGCGGCTTGAACCCCGGCGGTTTCCCCTGTGGAAGGGGCCCCCGCATCGAGGTGCCCTGGGACATCGACCGCACGGTCTTGAAGGGCCTGCTCGTGCGCGAGCCCTCGACCGAGCTCGTCGTTCGCCTGGGCGACGACCCCCGTATGGTGTCAAAGGTGCGACGGCTGCTCGACGATCTCGGCCTCAAATGAATCGGCTGGGTGTCAATGCTTGACGGTTCACGCGCAGGTGGTGATGATTCGCCGCCGCTTAAAGGGAAAGTTTCAGGAGTCCCGCCCACTTGCCGACAGCGTTTCCGATGACCTCCGTCCGGCAAGGGCGCGCTCCCATTTACAGCAGGAAGACCATGCGCCGACTCGCCACCATCCTCCTCAGCGTCTTCACTCTGGCTGCCTTCGCTCAGGAGAAAGCCACCGAAAAGAAGGCCGCGAAGGACGCCAGCCTCGGCAAGAAGGAGACGTCGATCGCGCCCGACAAGTCGCTGGCCGGCGACGTGACGCGCAAGAAGAAGAAGGAAGAGGTCGCGCCGACCCTCAACTACGACGAGTTCCGCCTGGGCGTCGAGTCGCAGGTCAACACGAAGCGCAAAGAGCAGATCGAGGATCTCAAGAAGATCATCGAGCTCAGCAACGACATGAAGGAAAGGCCCAAGCTGCTCTTCCGCCTAGGCGAGCTCTACTGGGAAGAGTCGAAGTACTACTTCTTCGAGGCCAACCGGAAAGACGACGAGCTGCTGAAGTGCATGAACTCCAACGACAAGGCGTGCCAGGAACGCGCGAAGGCCGAGAAAGAGGTCAAGCTCGAAGAGTCGAAGGGCCAGGCCAAGCTCGCCGTCGATCAGTATTCCGAGATCATCCAGAAGCACAAAGACTTCGAGCGCAACGATGAAGTCCTCTACTTCCTCGGCCAGAACCTGATGGAGATGGGCGACGAGAAGAAGTCGCTGGTCGCCTACAAGCGCCTGATCGACAAGTACCCGAAGTCGAAGTACCTGCCCGACTCGCACCTGGCTTTCGGCGAGTACTACTTCAACGGCTCGAAGGGGAAGCGCGACCTGATCGAGAAGGCGCTCGCCTCCTACAAAGAAGCCGCGAAGTACCCCGACAACAAGGTCTACTCGTACGCGCTCTACAAGCAGGGTTGGTGTTACTTCAACCTCGGCGAGTACGAGAAGGCGATGGACATGTACAAGACCGTGATCTTGTACGCCAAGATCGCCGGCAAGGAAGAGGTCGAAGGCGACGGCAAGAAGGGCAAGGGCAACCGCTCGGGCCTCGTGAAGGAAGCGCGCGGCGACTACGTGCGCAGCTACGCGCGGCTGCTCAACGGCACCCCGACGGAAGGCCGCGAGCGCTTCTCGAAGCTCAGCGATGAGCCGGAAGATCTTCGCAACATGATGAAGGGCCTGTCGGGCCTCTACTACGACGACGGCAAGGACAAGGAAGCCGCGCTCGCCTTCGACATGCTGATCAAAGATCGCCCGACCTCGCCCGAGGCCCCCGGCTTCCAAGGCAAGATCATCGACTGCGTGATGCGCGCCGGCAACAAGCGCATGACCGTGCAGCAGGTGCGCCGCCTGGTGAAGGTGATGGGCGACGTCAAGGCCGCCAACACGACCTGCGACGCGAAGTGCGAGGGCGCGCTCAATGAAGCGAAAGAGCTTTCGGAGCGCACGATCTCGAACCTCGCGGTCAACTGGCACAACGAAGGGAAGAAGACCCGCGACGACGAGACCTTCGGCTTCGCGAACGAGGTCTACGCCGACTACATGGCGCTCTTCCCCGACAGCCCGAAGTCCTACGACCTGCGCTTCTTCTGGGCCGAGCTCCTCAACGACAACCTCAACAAGTACGACAAGGCCGCCGAGCAGTACACGGCCGTCACGTTGATGGACATCGCGAAGGGCGACAAGTGCAACGCCCCGCCCGAGAAGGACGAGAAGGGCAAGGACAAGGCGCCGCCCTGCAAGTACTTCGTCAACGCTACGTACAACGCGATCCTCGCGTACGACGAGGTCGTGAAGCGCGCGACGGCCGACGGCAAGATCAAGCCGCCGGTGCTGGCAGACCCGACGAAGAAGCTCGAGATTCCGCCGGAAAAGAAGGCGCTGCTCGACGCGTGCGAGCGGTACATCAAGCACCTGCCGAAGGCCGACAAGCAGGTCGAGATCTCCTACAAGGCCGCGAAGATCTATTACGACTACAACGATCTCGAGCAGGCGGTGCCGCGCTTCGCCGACATTGCGCTCAAGCACCCCGACTACAAGTTCGAGAACGGTGACAAGGCCGGCGAGATCGCGGCCAACCTCGTGCTCGACTCGTACAACCTTCTCGGAGACTGGGCGAAGGTCAACGAGTGGGCGCGCGCCTTCTACAAGGAAGAGAAGCTCGCCCAGGGCGCCTTTCGCGCCACGCTGGCGCTGCTGATCGAGCAGTCGTCGTTCAAGCTCGTCAACCAGCTCGAGGCGAAGAAGGAGTACGCGAAGGCCGGCGACGCGTACCTCACCTTCGTCACCGAGTTCCCCAAGTCCGAGATCGCCGACAAGGCGCTCTTCAACGCGAGCATCGACTACTTCAACGCCAAGCAGCTCAACAAGGCGATCGAGGTTCGCAAGAAGATCATCACCAGCTACCCGAAGTCGCAGTACGTGCCGCAGACGCTCTACGCGCTGGCGGAAGGCTACGAGGCGATCGCCGAGTTCGAAGAGGCCGCCGAGTACTACGAGCGCTACGCCACCAACTACGAGAAGTCGCTGTCAGGCGGCGACAAGAAGAAGGGTGGGGCGGCGAAGAAGACGGCCAAGAAGGGCGCCAGGGCCGAGGCTGCTTCCGACAAGTCCGACGCGCCGACCGTCTGGGAAGAAGGCAAGGCGCAGATCGCGCTCTTCAACGCCGGCATCTTCCGCGACGGTCTGGGTGACTACAAACGCGCGCTGAAGAACCGCGAGAAGTACCTCGAGCTGTGGCCGACCTCGAAGGACGCCGAGGCGATCTTCCTCTCGATCGTCGACCTGCACGAGAAGAACGGAAAGTGGGGCCTCGCCCAGAAGCAGCTGGAAGAGTTCGAGAAGAAGTACGCGACCAAGGATCCGAACAAGATGCTGACGTCCGAAGGCCGCATCGCGGGCATCTACGACGACAAGCTCAAGAACAAGAACGGCGCCCGCAAGATCTACGACCGCATTCTCGACTACCACGAGAAGCTGCCCAAGAAGACGAAGGGCGCGCTCGAGATCACGGCGCTCGACGCCGTCGCCCGCGCCCACTTCCTCAGCAACGAGGATGAGTGGAAGAAGTTCGAACGCCTCAAGCTCAAGTGGTCGAAGCTGAGCAACATCGGCGAGCTGAAGAACTCGATCAAAGACAAGTCGAAGGCGCTCGAGGGGATCCAGAAGCTCTACACCACGACGGTCGGCTTCAAGTCGGCCGACCCCGCGATCTGCGCGCTCTACAAAATCGGCATGGCGTACGACAACTTCGTCGAGGCGATGCTCAACATCCCGATGCCGAAGGGCATCCCCGAAGATCTGCAGCTCGAAGTGAAGCTGCAGTTCGAGACGGAAACGGGGCCGCTGAAGGCGAAGGCCGCTGAAGCGTTCGCCGCCACCGTGGGCAAGAGCCAGGAGCTCGACGTCTTCAACCCGTGCACGACTGCCGCGCTCGACAAGCTGCGCGACAAGTACAAGCCCGAGGCCTACCCGAAGATGGGCGAAGACGTGATGGACATGAAGCTAGAAGAATTCAAGGGCATCGCGATTGGCGAAGATCTGCTGCTCGCGATTCAGAGCATCCCCAGCGCGGGCGGCGCGCTCGACGGGTCGAAGACGCGCGAAGTCAAGGCGTCCGAGCCCACGGGCAGCAACGTCGCCAGCAATGACACCCCGCCGTCGAAGGCACAGGAAAAGAAGGCCGCGCCCGCTCCAGCGCCTGCTCCGGTCAAGCCTTCGCCCGCGGCGGCCACCCCGAAGAAGACGGATCCAGACGAGCCGAGTGAGGAGCCGCTGTGAGGAGTCAGATGAGATTGAAGCTGGTTGGGCTGATGGTGGCGCTCGCCCTGGTGGGTTGCACCACGACGTCCACCGCGAAGAAGACCGACGATGGCGACACGGGCGACTTTAGCCCCACGGGCAAGACCGTGGCCGGCCCTACGGGTGAAGCAAGCACGCCGCAGATCAACAGCAAGGCGAAGCTGCTCTTCGACGACGCGAACAAGGCGTACGAAACGCAGAAGAAGGCCGGCAAGGTCGACTACGCGGCGATCGAGAAGAAGTACCAGACGGCGGCCAGCGCTGACGACAAGCTCGCCGAGGCCACCTACAACTTAGGGGTTCTCGCCGAGCGCCAGGGCAAGACCAAGGAAGCGATCGCCTACTACAAGGACGCGCTGGCGAAGCGGCCGACGCTGAAGCAGGCGGCAGAAAACCTGGCGGTGATCGCCCAGAACCAGGGCGACGAAAACGGCGCCCAGCAGATCTACACGGACATCTTGAGCAAGTACCCGGAAGACGCGTCGAGCCGCGCCCGCCTGGCCGACCTGCACCGCAAGAAGGGCGAGTACGACAAGGCGATCGAGATGGCGAAAGAGGCCCTGTTCCGCGAGCCCCGTACCCTGCAGGCGTACAAGGTGCTGATGCTCAGCTACTTCGAGCAGAAGCAGTTCTCGATGGCGAAGCTCGTCGCGCTGCGCGCGAGCAAGATCGAAGAGAACGACCCCGAGATCTTCTACACGCTGGGTCAGATCAGCGCGCTCGAGAAGGAACCGGCGAAGGCCCGCGTCCTCTTCAAGCGCGCCGTCGAAGCCCGCCCCGACTTCCTCCCGGCCCACCTGCAGCTCGCGAAGATGGCGATGTCGCAGGAAGACTACGTGTCGGCTGAAGAGAGCATTCGGCGGATTCTGCAGGCGAACAGCAAGAACCCCGAGGCGCTGCTGAACCTGGGCGTCGCCTACAAGGGCATGGGCCAGTACGACAAGGCGCTGTCTGCCTACGACGCGGCCCAGAAGCTCAAGCCCGACATGCCCGAGCTCTACTTGAACCGCGGCTTCATCATGGCGGCCAGGAACCAGCCCGAGAAGGCGCTCGAGTTCTACAAGCAGTACATCCAGATGAAGGGGGGCGCGGTCGAAGACAAGCACTCAGTCTACGCCGCGATCAAAGACCAGGAGCTCGTGCTCCAGAGGCGCGACGACGACAAGAAGGCGGCAGAAGAGGCGGCCAAGATGGAGGCCGAGATGAAGAAGGCCGAAGAGCAGGCCGCCGCCGACGAGAAGCGCGCCAAGGAAGAGGAGTTCAAGAAGAGCCAGCAGGAAGCCAAGGGCAACGCCGCGAAAGACGCCGCGAAGGGCAACGACACGGGCGAGCAGAAGCCCGAAGAGAAGAAGAAGCCCGAAGCCGCCAAGCCGCCGCCTCCTCCGGCGTCCAAGCCCGCTCCCGCCCCCGCGGCGCCGAAGGGCGAGGAGCCGTCTGACCTGTAGCTTTCAAGGAGCCTCGACGATGAAGACCCGTCTGACTGCTGCGGTGCTGTTGGTGTCGTCGCTGTCTTTCGCCCAGACGACCAGGGCTCCCTCGAAGACCGAGCCGAAGACCGTGCTCGTCTTCGAGGAGGGCGACGCCTTCACCGGTGAGCCCGATGGCCCGATGCTCACCGAGGTCGAGATCGTGAAGAAGCAGGTCTTCTCTTCCCTGATTCGCGTGCGCGAGACCTTCAAAGAGAAGGTGATGCAGTCGGTGAATGAGCTGTAGTCCGTTGTCCGACACCGCTGACATAAATTGTCTGCCGCCACGCGACGCCCAGTTGGCGCAGCGCGCCACGGTGTTAGTCTCTCACCCGTAAAGGGGCTTCGGAGGCAGTCGCCATGAAGAAGCTGATCATTCTCGCCGCTCTCACCACCTACGCATCGGTGGCTTTCGCCCAGGACAAGAAGGGCGGAGACGGCAACGTCGTATACAAAAAGCAGACCGAATACTCCTTCGAAGACGACACCATCGAAGGCGATCTCACCAAGCCCGACGGCGAATACGTCGAGGCCCGAAAGAAAGTGAAGCACTCGAACCTGATCAAGATCCGCGAAGAGTTCAAAGACAAGGTGATGCAGTCCGTCGGCGAGCTGTAACCGTCCTGATCTAATTGCGGAACCTGTTTCGTTCGGTGGTGTCGAACCAAGTCGTAGCGCGCACCCCGATCGGTTGAAGGAGGCATCTCGTGGCCGTTCCCCTCACGCTTAGAGTCTTCAAAGGTGACCAGATGGTCACCACGAAGGACTACGACCGAGACATCATCAAGATTGGCCGGTTGTCGTCCGCGCACCTCTGCCTGGATGACGAGAAGGTCTCGCGCATCCACTCGGTGATCGAAGTCGGCCCCGACGGCACCCTGTCGATCATCGACATGGGCAGCGTCGAAGGCACCTTCGTCAACGGCAAGCGGGTCAACAAAGGCACGCTCGCTTTTGGTGACGAGATCAAGGTCGGCGGTACGACGATCAAGGTCGAGAAGGCGTCCACGGGCGCCTCGGTCGCCCCCGCGATCGCCCCGGTCGATGTCGTCGACCCTGCGCCAGTGATCGAGAGCTCAGCGCCGACTGCCGTGATGGCTGCCCCAGTGGTTGCGGCCCCGGCGGTCGTGGCGCAGCACCGGCCCGAACTGCCAGTCGCTCCGCCCCCTCCTCCGCGAGAAGAAGTGCCGCGGGTGCTCAATGAGTCCAGCGGTGCCCAGACCCGCGCCCGCCCGCGCGGCCGCAAGGGGGCAGGTCCGCTCGGCCTCGAGCTTCGCCTCATGTGGGGCGATCAGATGGTCGGCAGCCACTTCTTCCACCCGGGCTCAACCAAGAAGTTCACTGTCGGCACCGCGACCAACGTCGACTTCTCGATGGGCGATTCGCGCCTCGCTGGGCCGTCGTTCGAAGTGATTCGCTTCGGCAAGGACGGAGCGACGCTTCGCTTCACCGGCAAGATGAAGGGCGAGCTGCACCGCAAGCAGGGCGACCAGGTGATGTCGCTGTCGGAAGCGAAGGAAAAGCGGGTCGCCAACTCTGACGGCGACGCGTTCTCGATCACGCTCTCGTCTGACGACTTCGCGTGGGTGGATCTCGGCGGCGTCGTGCTCGAGGTCTTCTTCCAGCCGGTGCCGAAGGCGGTGTTCGTGCCGTACGCGGACTCCATCGATTTCACCGCGCTCAATATCTTCCTCGTCATGTTTTTCCTCGGTGCGCTCTTCGTGATCACCGCGCTCAACCGGGAGCTCGAAGGCGATGAGTTCGGCGACGATCTCAACGGCAACCAGGCCCGGATCGCGAAGCTCTTGATCAAGCCGCCCGACGCGCAGAAGAACCCGCTGCTGCAGCGGCTCGAGAAGAAGAAAGACTCGGGCGAAGTCGCGCAGAAGCACAAGAACGAAGACGGCCAGATGGGCAAGAAAGACGCGGTCAAGCGTTCGGCCCACGCGGCGCCGAAGGGCGACCCGAACAACAAAGATCAGGCGCGACTGCTGGTGCAGAAGGTGTTCGGCGGGTCAGGCGGCGGCATCTCGACGATCTTCGGGCACCAGGGGCTCGGCGGTGAGCTCAAGAGCGCGATGGGCAACATGTTCGGCGCGGCACCGGGCGATGCGCAGGGCTTCGGAGGTCTCGGCCTTCGCGGCTCGGGCTCCGGCGGCGGCGGCATCGGTGACACCATCGGCATCGGCGGCATCGGCACCAAGGGCCGTGGCGGTGGCACCGGTGGTTACGGTTCAGGCGTCGGCCAGCTCGGCGGCAAGAAAGACGTCGACATCGGCATCACCTCGTCCGACCCGACGGTGATGGGCTCGCTGGACAAGGAGCTCATTCGCAAGGTCATTCACGCCAACCGCGGTCAGATTCGCTACTGCTACGAGAGCCAGCTGAACCGGTTCCCGAAGCTTGAGGGCAAGGTCTCGGTGAAGTTCGTCATCTCGGCCTCTGGCTCGGTCGCGACCTCTCAGGTCGCCGGCTCGAGCGCAAGCAACGCCGAACTCGAGACCTGTGTCGCCGGCCGCGTCAAGACGTGGATGTTCCCGAAGCCGAAGGGCGGTGGCGTGGTCGTCGTCACCTACCCGTTCATCTTCAAACAGTCTGGCCAGTAACTAGATTAGGGTTCGCCGCCTCATGCGTACCCGACTGCTGCTGCTGATCGTCGCGATCGCTCCTTCGTTTGCCCTTGGCCAGACGAAGGAGGTGAAAGACAAGCCCCAGACCACGTTCAATGAGATCGAACGTGGTTTCTACATCGGCATCAACGCGGGCTTCTGGTCGCTCATCAATCCACCCGCGAACGTCTCGTTCACGACCGGAGGCGGGCTGACGAACGACAAGGCCTCGAAGCAGTACTTCTCGGGCGGGCAGACGGCCCAGGTCGAGTTAGGCTTCGACTTTCACGAGCGGGTCTCGGCGGCGATCTTCATCCAGGCCACGAGCAACCGCATGGGCTCGGACTACACGGGCAAGTCGCAGGATCCGATCACGGGCGTGTCGAAGGCCTCGGGTGACTTCAGCACTGTGATTCCAGGCGCGCTGGTTCGCATCGGCATCTACGGTTTCCAGGACAGCCAGGAAGTGAAGCGCACCTGGATCTACGTGCGCCTCGGCGCAGGCTACGTGCTGTACCAGCCGAGGGCGCTGCTGCCGATTTCCGACGTGCTCATCTTCGCGGGCCCGGGCGTCGAGTACTTCACCCGGCTGCGCCACTTCTCGATCGGCCTCGAAGCGAACTTCGTGCTGATGGCGCTGACCCAGTCGTTCGGGTTCACCGTGACGCCGATGATCCGCTACGCCTTCTAGACGCGCCGGACCCTTTCGGTGCTCCAGGCCACCCCTTTCCCCGCGGTTTCTGGGGTAAGGGGGGCTCAATGAACGCACAGAAAAATGCAGGGGCAGGGGCCGGCGGTGCCGGTCGTGGCATGGGCTTCTCGATGGATGCCGATCGCGGCGGTGGTGGCGGCGGTGGCGGACGCGGACGTGGCCCTGGTGGCCCCGGTGGTCCGGGTCGTGACGGAGGCCGCGGTGGCAAGGGTGGCGGCAAAGGCCGTCGCGATGATCGCGAAGGCGGCGGCGCCAGCAACGCCGGCTACCGCGTCGGCGGCGAGCTCGGCAACCTCGAGAAGGCGCTGACCAAGAACGACTTCGGCGCGCAGAAGCAGTCGCTTGAAGAGATCCTCAAAGCGCTGCGCCCGATGAAGCTCTCGTCGATCGAACAGCTCGACATGGGCACGCGCGGCAAGATGATCACCACGCTGCTCCGCGTCAGCCGTCAGCAGAAGCCGGCCGAAGTTGCGGCCGCTGAAGCGGCTCCCGGCGCTGAAGTCGCGCCCGTTGTCGAAGCTCCGGCCGCTGACGCGCCTGCCGCCGACGCGCCTGCCGCCGACGCGCCTGCCGCCGACGCGCCTGCCGCCGACGCGCCTGCCGCCGACGCGCCTGCCGCCGACGCCGCGCTTGCCGCTGAAGCTGCTCCCGCTGACGCCGCGCCTGCCGCTGACGGGGCGCCTGCAGAAGCCGCGCCCGCCGCCGAAGCGCCGAAGGCCGAAGAGAAGCCTGCCGAAGAATCGAAGCTCACCGCCTGGCAGGACGTGCAGTACCTCGTCGGCAGCATCTGGCGCTCGGTCTCTGAAACCGACCGCGCCGACGCTTCGTTCACCGCCAGCGGCCGCGAGTTCAAAGAAAGGGCCGAAGAGAAGAAGGCGGCCCCGAGCGAGAAGCCTGCGCGCAAGGGCGACAAGCCCGAAGCCTCGCCGCTCGAGAAGGGCAAGCGCACCCGCGACTCTGCGCGCGTGAAAGAACGCAATGGCCAGTTCGCCGACGCGGCCCGGCTGTACGAAGAGGCGGGTGACCTGAAGTCGGCGCTCGCCAACGCCGTGTTCGCGAAGATCGAAGACGTCGTCGATCGACTGATGGGCCTGATGAAGCAGCCCGAATGGCAGGGCGTGCTCGAGAAGGCCGGTGAGTGGGAACGCCTGATGGGCATCTACGTCAAGCGCGCCGACTTCGAGTCCGTCGCCAAGCTCTACGAGCGCGCGAAGCAGTTCGACCAGGCCGGCCTCGCGTGGGAACGCGCGGGCAAGCTCTCGGTGGCCCGCAAGCTCTACGAGCGCGCGAAGGACACCACGTCAGCCAACCGCGTTCGCGATCTCGAAGTGAAGAAGCTGATCGAGCGCGGCGACCGCCTCGGCGCAGCGACCATTCAGATGGCGTCGGGCAAGAAGGCCGAAGCGATCGAGACCGTCAAAGGCCTTGCGGGCCCGAAGGCGTACCGGTTCCTCCAGAAGCTGAAGCTCGACGACGAGGCGAAGACCTACGCCGCCGAAGAAATCGCCAAGGCCGTCGCAGAGAACAAGGTCTCTGATCACGCGCGCTGGCTCGAGCTCACCGGCGAGGCTGCCGCTGCCGCCGAGATGTGGATCAAGGCCGAACGGAAGGACAAGGCGCTGCCGCTGTACGAGCAGCTGTCTGACTGGCCCAAAGCCGCAGGTCTCGCCGAGACGCTGGGCCTGCAGGACAAGGCCGTCGAGCTCTTCACCAAGGCGGGCGACAAGGAAAACGCCGATCGCGTCGCTGCGATGCCGAAGCCCTTGCCGCAGCCGAAGCCCCCGAAAGACGCGGCCGATGACGCCGTCGAAGCGGCTGCCGACGCCCCTGCCGACGCGCCTGTCGACGCGCCTGCCGACGCGCCTGTCGACGCCCCTGAAAATGCCGCCGCGCCCGAGGCCCCGGAAGCCAAGAATTAGTTTGGGATTTGAGGGATTTGGAAGTTCGTGAATCGCTGCGCCGACAGTAGATTCTGTCGGCGCTTATGAAGCAGAACCCTGACCGAAGCACCCCGCAGAAGCCGTTCGTCGAGGTCGAAGCTTCCCTCGAAAAAGCAGGCCGCGTCGAAGAGCTGATTCGCCTGTATGAGGCACGCTCTCGCGAGGTCCCCAGTGCCGATGAGGCAGGTCACCTGCTCGCGCTGGCAGGTGGCCTCGCCCGCGAGCGCCTCAAGAACCTGCCCCGCGCCGAAGAGCTGCTTCGCCGTGCCCTCGTCTACGTGCCCCAGTCGCGAGAAGCGCTGGAGGGCCTCAAGGGCCTCTACGAGCAGCGCCAGGACGTCGCGTCTCTCGCCGAAGTGCTCGAACGCCTCGCCGCCACGCTCACGGGCCCCGCTGCGGCTGCGGTCTATTTGCGCGCGGCAGACCTCTACGAAGGGAAGCTCGCCCGCCGCGATCGCGCGGTGTTGTGCTGCCAGCTGGCCGGGCGCGCGGCGCCGCAGGAACGCCAGGCGTTTGCCCGCGCGCGGAAGATCCTCCTTGCCGAAGGCAGGTTTCTTCCCGCTTTCGAGTCGCTGGAACGCGAGCGCGCCGTGCTGGGCGAACGCGATCTCATCGAAGACTACGTCGCCTTCGCTGAAGCGCTCATCGACGACCCGCATCAGCACGGACTCGCCCACCAGGCGCTCGATCGCGTGCTGGGGGTCGACGCCAAGAACGCGCGCGCGCTCGCGGCGAAGAACTCCATCGCCAAGCTCGAGCACCAGTGGCGAGACAAGGTCCGCGCGCTTCGCAACCTGTCGCTGGAAGAACGCGATCGCCGCACCGCCGCGCGCATCTCGCTGCAGGTCGCCCGGCTGTACGCATTCTTCGACCCGGGCTCGACCGCGAAGATGAAGGAGTCGCTCGATCGCTGCTTCCTGCTCTGGCCCGCAATGCCCGATGCGCTGGGCCTGCTCGAGCAGGTCGCCGGCAAGAACGACGACTACAAGCCCGCGATCGCCGTCTTCTCGAAGCTCGCTACCGAGGCGAAAGACAAGACCGCGCAGATCGACCTGCTGTTGCGCGTCGGTACGCTCCAGCTCACCCGCCTCAACGATCGCGACGCCGCGCTCGACTCTTTCGAGCGCGCCGCCCGCGTCGACGTCTCACGGGCCGACTCCATCGGTCTCGCCTCCGAGCTCCTGATCGAGGCCGGCCGCGGCAAAGACGGCGTTGCGTTGCTCGAGAAGCACCTCGGCACGCTCAGTGAGAAATCTGCCAAGGCCGTGCTGCACCTGCGCCTCGCCGACCTCGCCACCATCGTCCTCAAGGACGGCGCGTCGGCGCGCAAGCACCTCGAGGCCGCGTACCAGCTCGAGCCCGGCAACGCGCAGGCCGCCTTCCGTCTGGCTCGCGTGCTCGCCGATGCAGAAGATCTCGAGCTGCTCTGGCCACTGGCCGAGCTCGCCGTCTCTGCGCCGCGGCCCATCGCCGAGCGTGTCGCCTTCTGTGAAGTGCTGGCGATGCTCTTCGAAGAAGCAGGCGACGCCGACCGTGCGTTCACCGCGCTGTCGTGGGCGCTGCCGTTGGATCCCGCGCGTCCCGGCCTGCTCGAGACGGTCGCTGCCGCCGCGACGAAGAGCAAAGCCGAGGCGACCTTCGCGCTCGCGCTTCGCCGCGCCGCCCAGGTGGCGAACCCCACCGCGCAGGTCGCGATCTGGCGCACGCTCGCCCAGCTCTCGGCCGGCCCGCTGGCCAGGCCCGTCGAGGCGCTCGAGCAGTGGCAGGAAGTCGTGAATCGCGTCCCCAACGACGCCGAAGCCGCCGCCGCGATCGCGTCGATTCGCAAAGCAATCGCCGAACAGCCGCAGGATCTTCGCGCCAAGCTCGAAGGCGAAGCGCGCCGCCTCGAGGCCTCTGCCGCCGACCCCGCTGCGTCTGCGGCGGTGTACCGGAAGATTCTCGAGCTCGAGCCCGACAGCGTCGGCACCTTGAAGAAGCTCGGTGGGTCCTGCGCCAGCCTCTCGCAGTGGGACGAAGTGGCAGTGGTCGCCGAGCGCTTGATGGCGCTGGCCGACTCGCCCGCCGAGCGCGCCGAGTGGCGCAGCCGGCTCGCCCAGCTCTACGCCGAACGCCTCAACCGCAAGGACGAGGCGGCCCGCCTGTACTTGAACCTGCTCGAGCAGGCCGTCGAGACCGCGACCGTCGTCGGCGGTTTGGAGCGGCTCGCCTCGCAGGGCGTGCGCCAGGCCGAGATCTCTCGCGCGCTCGCGCCGTATTACGCGAAGACGGGTGACTACCAGCGCCAGGTCGCTTCGCTGCTCGTGCAGCTGTCGAGCGTTCAGGATCGCGAAGAGCAAAAAGGGCTGCTTGCGCTGCTCGCCGACACCACCGAGAAGCGCCTGCTGGACGTGCGGCAGGCGTTCGAACTGCGCCTGCGCGGCGTCGCCCTGGATCCCGCCGACTCGACCTTCCGCGCCGAGAGCGTTCGCCTCGCCCGTGAGCAGCACGCCCACGCCGAGCTCGCCCGCTTCCTGTCGGACGTCGCGTCGCGGGTCGCCGATGCACCGCTGGCCGCTTCGCTGCTCGAAGACGCCGCTGAGCTCGCCGAAGAGGGTGGGGCGATCGAAGACGCCGCCGCCGCGCACCTCGCTGCGCTCGAAAAGTCACCCGATGACGCCGGCATTCTCACCCGGCTCGTCACGCTCTACGCCCGCGCCAAGCGGTGGTCGGAGTGCGATCAGGCGCTGCGTCGCCGCATCCTCGTCGCCGAAGGCGAAGAGAAGATCGCGCTCTACATTCAGCTGGCCGAGGTGAACGGCGAGCTCAACCGCCCGCGCGAGTCTGCCATCGCTTACACCGCGGCCATCGTCGCGGGCGGCGCCGAGCCGACGCTGCTGCCGAAGGTCGCCGACAACCTCGAGGCCAGCGGCCGTTTCGCCGAGCTGTCTGAGGTGCTCGCGCGCCTGATTACCGTCAAAGACAAGTCGGGCGACAAGGACGGCGCCGCGGCGCTGGGGCTCAAGCGCGCGAAGCTGATCGAGACCTCGCTGGGCGACAAGGCCCAGGCGATCTCTCACTACGCCGACGTGCTGGTGAAGAAGCCGACAGATCCCGACGCCACCGCGGCGCTCGAGAACATGTTGCAGGATCCGGCGCATCGCGAAGACGCCGCCCGCGCGCTGCTGCCCGCGTACGAGGGGATCAAGGATCACCGCAAGGTCGTCCACGCGCTCTCGACCATCGCCGAAGCCACCCGCGATGCCGGCGAGAAGCTGTCGGCCCTGAAGCGCGCAGGCGAGATTCACACCACGCACCTGCGTCAGCCCGAGCAGGCGTTTGCGAGCATGGCGCAGGCGATTCGCCTCGCTCCGGGTGATGCCGAGATTCGCGCCTCGGCGCGCGCGTCGGCCGAAGAAGCCGACATGCTCGACAGCTACGCCGAGGTCCTGATGGAGCTCGTCGAGGGCGACGTCGGCGCCGCCGCGCTCGGCCTGCACCGTGAGCTTGCTGAGGTGTTCGAGAAGAAGCTGAACGACCAGGGCCTCGCGGTGAAGCACCTTCATTTGCTGCTCGGCGTCGAGCCCAAGAACGTCGATGCCCTCAAGTCGTTGCAGCGCCTGCACCGCGCGCGCGAAGAATGGTCTGAGCTCGTCGCTGTCACCGAACGGCTGGCCAGCATCGAGGCGGATCCGAACGAGAAGAACGTGCTCGATCGCGAAGCGGCGCTGTTGTCGGAACAGAAGCTCGCCGACCCTGATCGCGCCGCGGCGAACTGGCGGCAGATCGCGCAACGTGACGCCCTGGCCAAAGACGCGGCAGCCGCGCTCGATCGCCTCTACACCCAGATCGACAGACCCAACGAGCTGGCTTTTGCGCTCGAGCTCCGCCGCAACCAGGAAGGCCAGAGCCCAGCCGGCCGCGAGCTCGGGTTCCGCCTCGCGCAGCTTCGCCAGAGCCGCCTCAACGACGCTCCCGGGGCGCTGCAGCTGTACCGACAGATTCTCACCGAAGACGCAGCGCACCCTGGCGCCCGCGACGCGCTCGAGGTCTGGGCACGGTCAGAAGACGCGTCGAGCAACATCGCGATGGAAGCGCTGGACCCCGTGCTCGCGCAGTCGGGCGATCACCAGCGCCGCATCAACCTTCGCGAAGCCCGCTTCGCCGGAGCGACCGCCGCCGAACGCGCCCGTCTCTCGGCCGAGATCCGCGCCATTCTCGAGCGCGATCTGCAGCAGCCACAGGCCGCTTTCATGTCGGCCCTGAAGGCCTTCACCGACGGCCTCGATCGCGAGTCGGTGCAGCCCGAGCTCGAACGCCTCGCCCGCGACACCGGGAGCTTCGAAGAGCTGGCCGAGATCTACGAGACGTCGGCGTCCGAGCTCGACAAAGGTGATCCGCAGGTGTTGCCGCTGCTGCGGCGTTCGGCCGAGCTTCGCGAGCAGCTGGGCGAGACGGATGACGCGGTGCGCGCGTGGCAGGCGCTGCTGGAAATCGAGCCGCAGGATCGCCAGGCCCTCGACAGCCTCGGCAAGCTCTACGAGAAGTCGAAGAACGCCCGCAGCCTCTCGCAGGTCTACGCGAAGCAGGCCGCGCTGGCTGCCGACCCGACCACCCGCCACGAGCTGCTGGTGAAGGCAGCGGATGCCTACGAGAGCGCCGGAGATGACAACCTCGCCATCGACACCTGGAAAGCGGCGTTTGCGTTGAAGCGGACGCTGGCCGCGTTGATGTCGCTGGATGCGCTGTACGGGAAAACCAAACGCTTCAAAGAACAGGCCGACGTTCTCGATCAGCTCGCTGTCGCGACCAACGATGTCGAGCCGCGCAAAGGCTTCGTGCTGCGCCGCGCGCTGCTGCTCGAGAAAGAAGGCCAACACCTCGAGGCGCTGCGCAGCTTCTCAGCGGTGCTCGAGCTCGCGCCGCTGGAACAGAACGCGATCGCCGGCCTCGAAAGGTTGATGGCGGTCGAGGCGGTGCGGCCCGAAGCGGCGCGCCTGCTCGAGCCGTGCTACCGCGAGCTCAGCGATCACCGGAAGCTGGTCGAAGTGCTCGACGTACGGCTCGGCGTTTCCGACCCGACGTTGCGCGTGACGCTGCTCAACGAGATCGCCCACCTGCGCGAGGTGCTCGGCCAGAAGCCGCTGGCTTTCGCTGCCCGGCTGCGCGCCTTCACCGAGAATCCAGATGACGCGGCCGGTCGCGAAGAGCTCGAGAGGCTCGCCGCCGACCTGGGCTCCTTCGAAGAGCTCGCCGCCGCCTACGAGGATCAGCTCGAGCGCGGCAGCGACGACAAGCTGTCGGAAGAGCTGTGGCGCCGCCTCGCGATGCTCTACGGCGATCGCCTCGAGCGCCCCGACCTGGCCGCCCGCGCCTGGAATGAAGTCCTCTCGCGCGACCCGAAGAACGTCTTCGTCCTCGACGCCCTCGCGCGGCTGCACCGCAAGACCAGCAGCTTCAAAGAGCTCTCGGTGGTGATGCGCCGGCAGCTCGCGCTCGAGACGAACCTCACCGGTCAGGTAAACCTGCTGTACGAGCTGGCCAACCTCGCGGAAGAGACCCTGACCGACAAGGGCCTCGCCGCGCAGTGCTACGCCGAGATCATCGAACGGAAGCCGGAAGACACGAACGCGATCCGTTTCCTCGGGCGCGTGTTGTCAGAGACCGAAAGGTACCCCGAGCTGGCGACGCTCATCGGCCGCGAAGTTCAGCTGGCCGAAGGGCGGGGAGCAACCGAAGAAGCGCTCGAGCTGATGGTGCGCCTCGGCCGCCTCAAGCTCACCCGCCTGGGCGACCCCCGCGGCGCCCTTTCACAGTTTCAGGAGGTATTGCGCCGCAAGCCCGCCCACGCGGGGGCCATTGGCGCGCTCGAAGAAATGGCGAGATCCGAAAACCCGCTGAAGGGCGAAGCCGCTGCGATTCTCGAGCCGGTGTTCGCCGGTGAAGGTGAGCACCTGAAGCTGGTGCAGATGCTCGAGTCGCGCGTCGAAGCCGAGACGAACCCTCAGGAACGCGTGCAGCTGCTGCGCAAGGTCGCCGAGGTCTATTCGGTGCAGATGGACAACCCCGAGATGGCCTTCCTCGCCTCGGCGCGCGCGCTTCGCGAGCTGCCGGACGACGACAAGGCGCTCGAGCTGTCGCTGTCGCTGTTCGGGCCCGCGGACACCCACGACGAGATGCTGACGCTGTTGTCAGAGGTCGCTCCGCGCGCGTCGATCGACGCGTCGCGGGCGAACATCTACCGCGCGCTGGCGCGGCTGCAGGCGCAGAACGACGAGATGGACGAGTCGGTCGAGAGCTGGAAGCGGGTGCTCGAGATCGTGCCGACGGATCCCGAGGCTCTCGAGCAGGTTGGCCGGTTGCTGGGACGCCAGGGTCGCGTGCCTGAGCTGATCGAAGTCTTGAAGAAGCAGCTGGCGATGTCGGAAGACTCGAACCGCCGGGCGGCGCTGATGTTCAACATCGGTGTGCTGCAGGAAGAACAGCTGAAAGACGGCGTCGGCGCGCTCACCACCTTCCGCCGCCTGCTCGAGCTCAAGCCTGACGACCCCGGCGCGCTCGAGCGAATGGACAAGCTGTGCGAGACGCAGGAACGCTGGCCTGAGCTGGCCGACGTGCTCGCCCGCCGGCTCAAGGTCACTCAGGGCGACGTCAACCTGCAGCTCAAGTACCGCCTCGGCCTGGTGCGCGAGACCAAGCTGCTCGACAAGCCCGGCGCGCTTGACCTCTACACCGAGCTGCTCGCCCACGACCCGCGCCACCCGGGCGCATTGGGGCGGATGGAAGCCCTGGTGGCCCGCGAGCCGCAGAACCTGCCCGCGGTCGAAGTGTTGCTGCGCGCGTACCGTGCGGCCGGCGACATGTCGAAGCTGGGCCAGCTGATCGAGGCCCGCGTCGGCGTTTCGCCCGACGGCTTCGAACGGAAGACGCTGCTCGTCGAGCTCGCCGCGGCGCGCGACGCGCAGGAAGAGCCCGAGCTTGCGTACCTGGCGCTGTGGCGCGCGTTCAAGGAAGACCCGAACGACGCCGAGCTGCGCCGGAAGATGGAAAGCGCGGCCGAAGCGGCCAAGACGTGGGACGAGCTGGTCGGCGCCTATGAGGAAGAGCTGCCCCGCATCGGCGACAACGCCGACGCCGCCGACGTGTGCCTCAAGATGGGCCAGGTGTTCGAGCAGCGCCTCGGCGAGCCCGAGCGCGCCGTCGAGTACTACCAGAAGGCCCGCGAGCTGATGCCCGAGTCGGGTGTGAAGGCGCTGCCTGCGCTCGATCGCCTCTACGGCCAGCTGGACAACGCGGAAGCGCAGGCCGAAGTGCTCGAAGCGCTGTCGAACCAGGTGCGCGAGCCGAACGAGAAGATCTCGCTGCTGTTCCGCCTGGGCCAGCTCGCCAACGATCGCCTCGACAGCCCCGACCGCGCCGCCAACGCGTTCGAGAGGTTGCTGGAGCTCGACCCGAAGCACCTGCCGTCGCTGCGCAGCCTCGAGCTGCTGTACGACACGGCGAAGACGCACGACAAGCTCTACAAAGTGCTGCAAGCGCAGCGCGAGCTCGTCAACCCGGCCGACCGCGAGAGGCTGACTGGCAAGATGGCGGCGGTGTCGTCGGAAGGCCTGTCGGATGTCGGCCACTCGATCGACCTCTACCGCGAGCTGCTGGCGAAGAACCCGCGCAACGAGCAGGCCTTCATTGCCCTCGACACCTTGCTCGAGCGCGCCCAGCGGCACGACGAACTCAAGGAGCTGCTCGAAGGAAAGCTGAAGGTCACCATCGATCCGCGCGAGCTCGTGCGGCTCAACGAGCGCCTGGGCCGGGTGCTCTTCACCCACCTGGGCCGCGGCGAGGACGCGATTGGGTTCTTCCGCGCCGCGCTCGAGCGTGACGCCCGCCACAAGGGCGCGCTGGAAGCGCTGCGCGACATCTTCGATTCGCTGAACCGCAAAGACGACCTGGTGATCGTGCTGCGCCGCTTGATCCCCCTGCAGGAGGACGCGGGTGGAGTGAAGGTGCTGCGGGTGCGCCTCGCCGAAGTGCTGGCGGTCGGCAACCGACGCGAAGAAGCGCTGGACGCCGCGCGGCGCGCCCTCGAAGTCGAGCCGCACACGATCGCGGATCTCGAGAAGGTGCAGCAGGTGTTCGTGCAGCTGAAGGCCTGGCCCGACGCCGTTCGCGCGTTGGAGCTGAAGAGCGCCACGTACCTGGAGGCCGAAGATCGCGAAGCCGCGATCGCCGCGCTGTTTCAGGTGGTCGATCTGTGGCGCGACGCCGCCAACAAGCCGGAAAGCGCGGGCGCCGCCCTCGAGAAGGTCCTCGAGATCGACCCCAGCAACCGGGTTGCCTATGAGCAGGCGCTGAAGCAGTACGAGCTCGTCAACGACTGGCGCGCCTACGCCCAGGTGATGGATCGGTACCTGCCGCACCTGGTCACCGAAGACGAAAAGGTCGTCACGCTGCGCGAGCTGGCGAAGGTGCAGGAACAGAAGCTGGGCCAGAAAGACGTGGCCTTCCTTCAGCTTTGCCGCGCGCTTCAGCTGCACCCGCACGATGACGGGCTTCGCGAAGACGTCGAAAGGCTCGCGGCCGAAACGGGCAGCTACGAAGAGCTCGCCGCCGTGTTCGAAGAGGTCGCTGACAGCCTGCCGCGCGGCCCGCTGGCCGAACGGATGTACCTGGTGCTCGCGCGGGTGCATGACACGCAGCTCGACGATCTCGGGGCCGCCGAATCGAGCCTGCGGAAGATCCTCGAGTTCGACCCGACCAACGACCAGGCGCTGGACGAGCTGGCCGCGATGTTCAGCCGGCGAGGCCGCGACAAGGAATACGTCGTCGCGTTGGAACAGAAGCTGGAGGCCGCTCCGAGCATCGAGCGGCGCAAAGAGATCCTGCGCGAGATCTCGCGCGTGTTCTCGGAAAGGCTCGAGGATCCGCACGAGGCCGCCCAGGCCCTGCAGCGCGCGCTCGAGCTCGAGCCCGACAGCGAGACGCTGCTGACCCTCGTCAACCTGCAGCGCAAGCAGGGCGATCACGCCGCCGTGGCCAGCACGCTGCTGCGCATGCGCGACATCGCGGCGACGCCCGAAGAACGTTCACGCATCCAGGTCGAGGTCGCGGCGCTGTACGACCGCGAGCTCGGCGACGACGAAGCGGCGATCGAAGGGTACCGCCAGGCGCTGGAGTTCGACCCAGCCAACGTCGACGCGCTGAACGCGCTCGAGCAGCTGTACACCAAGCTCGATCGCCCGGCCGAGCTGCTGCAGGTCTACGAACGCCAGCTCGAGCTGACGCAGGACTACCGCGAGCGGGTGAAGACGCTCTTCAAGAGCTCGAACATCTGGGAAGACCGGTACCAGAACCTCGCCAACGCCGATGCGTGCGTCGACGCGGTGCTGACCATCGACCCGCAGAACCTCCAGGCGATCAAGACGCTCGAACGGCTTCGCAAGGCGCAGGGCCGGTGGGACGAGCTGATCGGCGTCGTCGACCGCCACATTCAGCTGCTCACGCACCCGGCCGAGAAGGCCGAGCTCTGCGTCGAGATGGGCGACATCTTCCACCAGCAGCTGAAGCAGGTGGATCGCGCGGTGACGGCGTACCACCAGGCCCTGGAGCTCGACGCGCGCTGCCGGCCCGCGATGCACGCGCTCGGCATGCTGTACGAGCGCAGCGGCAACTGGCCGTTCGCGCTCGACATGCTCGAGAAGGAAGCGCAGGCGGCGGGCCCGACGCCCGAAGCGGTCGAGCTGTACCACCGCATGGGCAAGATCAATGAAGACATGCTCATCGACCCTGCGAGCGCCAAGCGGTGCTACCAGGAAGCGCTGAAGATCGACCCGGCGTACCTGCCGTGTATTCGCGCGCTGAAGGGCATCTTCGAGATCGAGAAGGACTACGCGTCTTACGAGAAGGCGCTGGTCGAGGAAGCGAAGCAGACGGAAGAGCCGACGGCGAAGAGCCGAGCGATGCTCGAGGTCGCCCGCTACTACTCAGACAGCAAGGACGACAAAGACACGGCCACCGGGTACTTCGAAGAGGCGCTGCGCCTCGTGCCCGATTCACTGGACGCCGCGCGCCCGCTGGCCGACATCTACATCGCCAAAGAGAACTGGGAACACGGCGAGCAGATGCTGACCATCGTCACCCGCCAGATGTCGCAGCAGGCGGCGATGCAGCCCGACGATCACGATCTCACCCGCGAGCTGTGCCGGCAGTTCTACCGGCTGGGCTACGTCGGCGAGAAGCTGGGCAGAAAAGACCGCGCGCTGGCTGCTTTCGAGCAGGCGTACCACCTCGACGCGACCTACCTGCCGGCGCTGGAAGGGCTCGGACACCTGCTGGTGCACCACAAGCGCTACGAAGACGCGCTGAAGGTCTACCAGACGATTCTGATCCACCACCGCGAGGATCTGACGGATCTCGAGATCGTCGAGATCTACTGGACGCTGGGCGACATTCACTTCCAGCAGAAGCAGTTCGACCGCGCCGAGAACCACTTCGAGAAGGCGCTGGCGATCGACCCGGGGCACGAGCCTTCGCTGCGCGCGCAGCAGACGATCTTCGAGGCCGCGGCCAAGTGGGACAAGGCGGCCGAGTACGGACAGCGGCTGGTGCAGGTGCTGGAAGGCGCCCCGCAGTTCGAGGTCGCGCTGGCGCTGGGCAAGCTGGCCCGCGACAAGCTGTCTGACGCGTACATGGCGATCGACGCGTACCTGGCGGCGCATCGGATCAAGCCCGAGTCGCTGGAAGTGCTCGACGCGCTGTATGTGCTGTACCGCGAGACGAAGCAGGGCGCGAAGGCGTCCGAGATGCTCGAGCGGATGCTGGCCGAGCCGACGCTTCGCAACGAGCCGAACAAGGCCAAGCGCGTCTATTTTGCGCTGGGCGAGATCAGCCGTGACGAGCTGATGGATCTCGAGAAGGCCGAGGTCGCTTTCAACAAGGCGCTGGACGTCGACTTCCGCTTCATCGAGGCGTTCAGCGCGCTCGAGGCGATGCTCGGCAAGTCGAAGCAGTGGAAGAAGCTCGACGAGAACTACAAGCGCATGATCCAGCGCTTGCCGAAGACGGAAGACACCCACACGGCGCGGATGACGCTCTGGAAGGCGCTGGGCGATCTGTACTTGAAGGTCTTGAAGGCGCCCGAAGCCGCGGTCGAGGTGTACAAAGTCGTCGCGGCAGGCATGCCCGACAACACCGAGATCCAGGAAGCCTTCGCCGAGCTCGCGTCGCACCAGGCGGGCTACGAGGAAGCGGCGGTCGATGCGTGGCGCCGCGCGCTGCCGATGACGTCGAACCCGGGCAAGGTCGCCTCCGCGCTGGCCGAGTTGGCGGCGCGCCGAAAGGACTACGACTCGGCGTGGCTGGCGGCGCAGGTGGTGACGGGGCTGATCGGGGAGGCGGGCGCCAGCGAGCGCGAGATCCTCACCAAGCTCGGGCCGTACGCGAAGAAGAAGGAGGTCGCCAGCCGCGCGATCACCGATCGCCTCTGGCAGTCGCACCTGTTCCACCCGAAGGTTCGCGGGCCGATGAGCGAGCTGATGGCGATCCTCTACGAGCAGGTGGGTCACCTGTACAAAGAGGATTTCCCCCGCTACCAGATCAACCCGAAGCGGCACCTGGTCGACGTGAACGCGGCGCAGGAGTACCAGATTCACCATTACAAGTACGTCGCGCGCCTGCTCGGGATGGAGACCGTCGCGCTGTACTCACCGTTTCTGGTGACGACGCGCGAGCGAATGGCGAAGAAGACCGCCGAGCCCGCACCCGAGCCGAACGTGGGGATCGAGATCTGCCACACCCACCCGGCGTGTCTGAAGGTGGGCGGGAAGTTCTTCAGCGAGACCGGGCAGAAGGAGGTCTATTACATGCTCGGCCGCGCGATGGCCCTGCTGCGGCCCGAGCTCGCGCTGTCGCAGCGGCTGTCGGGTGAGCGGCTCGAGGCGGTGTTCCAGGCGGCGCTGAGCCTCTCGGTGGATCGCTTCCGGTTCACTGCGGATCCGCGCGCGCTCGACACCGAGCGCCGCATGCTCGAGAAGTCGTTGACCGAGCAGGCCCGCACGGCGCTGGCGCGCATCACCAAGGAGTACGTGAAGACCGCGACGTCGAACGATCTTCGCAACTACCTCGAAGGGGCAGAGCTCACGGCGGTGCGCACGGGCTTGTTCGTCGCGGGTGAGATCGAGCCGGTGAAGAAGATGGTGATGGGCGAGACGGGCTCGATGTTCCGGGTGCAGACGCGGTCGAAGATTCGTGACCTGATGGTGTTCGCGCTGTCGGAAGATCTGCACGCGCTGCGCGTCGCTGCGGGAACCAACGTCGAGGTGCAGCTGCGCAGGTAGGTGCCGCACCCTCACGAAACCAGTTCGCCTCAGTGGGAACTTGATCGACGCAAGCGGCGTCCGTTCACTTGACCCACTGGTGGTGGACCCTTACGCTTTTGGCTGTTTTTCGCCTCGTTCCGTCGTACCGGCCCCAAATAAACCATGCGCTTCGTCTGTGAGAGCTGCCGCGCGCAGTACATGATCAATGACGAGAAGGTTGGCCCCAAAGGGGTCAAGGTGCGTTGCCGCAAGTGCGGCTACGTCATTCTCGTCAAGCGCGGGGGCGAGGCCCAGGCCAAGAATCCCGTTGCCTCGGCCGGCGCAGACCCCGACGACGCGCTGGCTACCCAGATTCTGCAGTCACCGCTGTCGAGCCCGGCGCCCGCCGAGGTGACGCGGAACCTGTCGGCGGACACGATGTCGGACCTGACGAACCCGGGGATTCCCGAGAGCAAGATGAGGGTCGGCGACCCCAACAACTCGCTGCTGGGCGATGCGGGCGACGACGAAATCGGAGCGGTGTTCGATCAGGTGCTGAACTCGGGCGCGCACTCGATTCCGAAAGACGGGCTGGGCGGCAGCGACGACCGCCGCACTGAGACGCACGCCGCGGTGAAGGAAGGGGTGGGGCTGGGCGACGACAACGACGATCGGATGAGCACCCGCGTGCTCGACGCCGAGGTCGTGCGGAAGCTCGCCGAAGAAACGGGCGACCGGCCGGCGAAGGGCTCGGAGTGGGACACGAAGACCGAGAAGAACGGTCACTCAGTCGAAGGCGAGGTTCCGCAGAGCGATTGGTTCGTCGCGATCGACGAGAAGCAGACGGGGCCGCTGTCGCTCGAGAAGGTGAAGGAGCACTGGGATCGCGGTGAGGTCGGCCCGGATTCGTTGTGCTGGCGCGCGGGCTTCACGGACTGGGTTCCGCTGTCCGAGGTCGCGCAGCTGGCGTCGGTGCTGGCGCCGCGGCCAGCGAGCAAGCCGATTGTGATGAACGCGCCGATGGGCCCCTCGGTGGTGAGCGTGCCGGTCGAGTCGGCCTTCTCGGCGGGCGGGATGATGAAGAGCGTCCGCAGCGAGGTTCAGGTGCCGATGGCGGCCTCTGCGAAGCCGGAAGAGACCGGCTCGTGGCGCCCGTCGACCTCGCTGGGCTCGCTGGTGCAGGACGAAATGGCCGCGCTCTCACGCCCGGCGCCGCGCTTGTCGGACGACCCGCCCGGACCTTCGGAAGTGTCGGTGAATGGCCTGCTGGATCTGCCGCCGCCTGAAGCCGACGACAAGCCGCACACCAATGGCCGCACGAATGGGGCCTCGGCCGACTCGCTTCCGCAGGCGCGCAGCAGCCGCCCGCCCGCGCCTCCGGCTCCCGCGAATCCGTACGTCGCGACGCCTGGCGCGACCTACTCGTCACCCGGCATCACCCAGTACCGGCCTGAAAAAGATCGCGGCAACCAGATGATCTGGGTCGCCCTCGGCGTCGGCGGTTTCCTCGTGCTGACGCTGGTGGGCCTCGTCATCTGGCTCGCAAACCGTCAGCCGACGCAGATCGTGCAGCCGACGCCCCTACCGACCCCAGTGGTCGTCGCCCAGGCGCAGCCTGTTCCGGTTCCCGTCGTTGCCCAGCCCGCGCCTGTTGTCGCGCAGCCCGCTCCCGTCGCTGCGCAGCCTGCGGCCGTCGCTGCCCAGCCTGAGCCCGCGCAGCCTTCGGGTCCGTTGCCGCCCGGCTTCAAGCCTCAGACTGGTACCGCAGTGAAGAACACCGGCAGTGGTGGCTCGACGAAGACCACCAACGCCGGTGGTGGGACGAAGGTCGCTGCGGCCACGCCTTCTGAAAAGAGGGAAGTCGCCGAGAAGCCGGCTCCAGCAGAGAAGAAGGGGACGACGAAGGCAGACGAGGACGACTTCGACAAGGCGTTCGGCGGCGACAGCAAGGACACGCCGAAGACGGGGGCCGAGAACAAGAAGAAGACGGGGCCGTACATTCCGCCCGCGCCCGGCTCTGCCAGCACCGACGTGAAGGAGTCGCTGGGCCAGGCCGACGTGTTCGAGGTCGTCAGCGGTCAGAAGGCAGGGCTGCAGAAATGCGTCGAAGAGCAGCGCAAGAAGGAGCCGGGCGTCAGCGGGAAGCTGGTGATGAAGTGGAACATTCAGACCAGCGGCAAGACGTCGAACATCTCGGTGCAGTCCGAGGAGTTCAAGGCGACCTACATGGCCGGGTGCGTCGGTGGGCTGATCAAGGGTTGGGTCTTCCCGAAGCACAAAGTCGCGGGCGATCCGATTCTGTTCCCGTTCAAGTTCTGAACGGCTGTTGAACGTAGGGGCGAATCGCGACGTCGGTGCCGCATTGCCCCGCTGGACAGCTGTGCTCCACCCGGTAACCCCCCACGATCGCTTTGAATTTGTGGCGCGCGCCTTGCGTAGGACGCGGCGTTACCAACGTTGACTGTCTCTTCGTCGCCGATACAAGGGCGGCTGTCGTCCCACCTGATTGTGAGGGGTATTCCAAACCATGAAATTGAAACTCGCAGGAGTTGTCGCCGCGGCTGCATTCGCGGTCGTTTTGACGGGCTGCAGTGACTCGGGCACCACCGGAACCGGCGGCGGAGCGGGCGGCGGCGGAGGCTCGAAGTTCTGTACCAGCACCTCCTGCGCGACCGGTGAGACGTGTCACCCGACGGCCAAGGTGTGCATCAAGACCTGTAACCTGAGCACCGACTGCACTGCCGAAGCGAAGACGTGCGCGAGTGCGGTGGGCGGTGGCTCCAAGTCGGACGGCGGCGTTCTGTCGGTGTGTACCTGCTTCAGCAACGAGATCTGCGCCATGGGCACGGCCAACACGGTCTGCGCGGCCTATGACGCGGTGTGCGTCGCGAAGTGTGCCTCGAATTCTGACTGCCCCAACGGCCGCACCTGTAACGTCTCGTCCGGCCAGTGTGCGGCGCCGGGCGGCGGCACGGACGGCGGCACGGACGCCGGCACGGCCTGCACCAGCGGCTCGTGCAGCGGCAGCCAGATCTGCACGCTCTCGACGGGCGTCTGCGAAGCGCCCAAGACCTGCGTCGCCGCCAACCAGGCGCCCGACACCTGCCTCTACGGCCAGTTCTGCACCGGCACCGCTTGCACGGAAGTGACGAAGCCGGGCACCAGCTGCCCGAACTTCACCCCCGGCACCGGCAAGACTCCGGTCTGGAACGGCAAGACCACGATGGGCCCGATCATCTACTCGCTGGTCGCCAACCCCGGTGACAACAACGTCGCAAACGCCATGGACTTCTGCGGCGCGAACAAGACCTTCACCGTCACCCTCAAGGCCTACAACCCGACGTCGATGTTCCCGGCCGACGCGATGGCCTCGACCCTCGCTGGCCTCAAGTACGTGAAGGAAGACGGCAGCGAGTGCGACGCGGTGAGCTGCAACGGTGGGCCGACCTTCCGCCTGATGTCGGGCTACACGGTCTCTACCGATCGCAAGGTCCTGACGCTGAAGATCTCGCTCTGCCCGCCGCTCCAGACGCTCACGAACATCAGCGCCGGCTTCTACTTCACCGGTGGCAACGAGACCTGCGTCTCGGTGGCCGACTGAAGCTCCCCGCTTTGAATCAATTCCTCGTTTCTCACGTGATTAACCTACGAGCGCTGCAGTCCCTGGGCGCACCTGGAGACAAAACCAAAATGAAGAACCTGATCAAGATGGCGGTTGTGGCGGTGGCTTTCGTCGGCAGCTCGGCGTTCGCTGCAGATCTCGCGTGCCCTGCAGGCACGAAGATCATGACCCTTCAGAACGATGTCGATCTGATGGTGTCGAGCTGCATGAAGGGCAACGTGGCGCAGGGGCCGATGCGAATGTTCTTCAAGTCGACCGGCAAGGTCCACGCGGAAGGCCTGGTCGACAACGGCATGCGCACCGGCCACTGGATGTTCTTCGACAAGGCGGGCCTTAAGACCGCTGAAATCGACTTCAAGAACGGCGACTACCACGGCCAGCGCATCGAGTTTCACTCGAACGGCGCGAAGTCGATGGAAGAGCGCTGGAGCAACGGCCTGCTCGAGGTCGCTGCGATTCACTTCGATCCCGCGGGCAAGGTCATCACCCAGACCGCGCTGCTGACGAAGTAATCAACGCTTCAAGACTGTTTCACTTCGGCCAGGGCTCGAAAGGGCTCTGGCCGTCGTGTTTGCAAGGTGTACAAAGGGAAAGCGTGGATTCCCTGAAGCACCAGCCCGTGTTGCCCGATCTGCCGGTGAGAACCGTGCAGGAAATGGGGCTCAAAGAGCTCGAGCGCATTCGCCTGATTCTGCGCGGCGGCTCTGTCATCGAGTGGCGGCGGCTGCACTTCAAGACGTGGGACGAGGTCGACCGTTTCCTTCGCCTCTGCCAGATCGACGCGACGCGCCCGCATGACGTGGAGTGGGTGCGCACGATCCTGGGTGACGCGGTCGAGTACCTGCGGAAGATCTTCGACTACCGCGTCGCGGCGCCGGTGTCGGACCCCGACGAGATCCACGATCTCTTCCTCTACGCGTCAGGCGCGAAAGAGCCGAAGAAGTACCGGAAGATCGCCTGCATCGTGTTGAAGGTGATGCACGTCATCCAGCACATCGAAGGCCGCGATCTGCTTTTCAAGCTCGCGGTTTCCGAAGCCGAGCTCGCCCAGCTCGTCACTGAAAAGGTGATGGCGGTGTCTGACGACATGAAGGCGAAGGGCCTGCCGATTGTCGAGTTCTCTGACTCGATCAAGACGCGTGAATCGATCATCACCAAGCTGATCGCCAAGCGCGAGTCGGTGGCGGCGCAGATCTACGACCGCACCCGCTTCCGGATCATCGTGAAGGAACGCAAGGACGTGCTGCCGACGCTGTACTTCCTCACCCAGCGGCTCGTGCCCTTCAACTTCGTGGTGCCGACCCAGACGGAAAACTCTCTCTTCAACTTCAAGAGCCTGCTCACCGAGTACCCGCACTTCGGGCGCTACACGAAGGAACTGCACCTCGACCTCGACTACGAGGATCGCGAAGAACGCCGCCACCGGAACAACAAGTTCTCGGGCAGCAGCTACCGGATCCTCAACTTCGTCGCCGATGTGCCGATTCGGCTCGACGCGTACCTGCCTGCGCCCGAGAAGGATCAGCGGCCGCGCAAGGGCCGCATCGCGCTGGCGATGTGCGAGTTCCAGATCGCCGACGAACAGCAGGCGAACCAGAACGAGTCGGGTGAGAACTCGCACGAGCGCTACAAGCAGCGGCAGCGCGAAGTCGTGCTGAAGCGGCTGTCGCGCGGGCTGGTGGTGCCCCGCGCGAAGCGGAAGGGCGGCAGCGTCGCCGACGACTGACTCGATTCGCCTTCAGTGCCCGATGCGGGGGCCCTCAACAGCACGCCGCTCGATGCAGGCTGGCCGCCGGCCGCTCGCGGGCCTGGTGCAGCGTGCACTGGACGAAGCGGCGGAAGGCCTCGGACTTGGTGACGGTCGAGCTCGAGCGACACCCGTAACGGCCGCGACGCGCTCGCGTCGTGCTGAGCCGCGCGGCGATCTGCGCAGCGATCGTCGGATCCTCGAAGCTTGGGCACGGCCCCGTTGTTGCTCTGTGGGCCCGCATGGTCCCTGTCCTCATCGCGGTGTTGCTCACCCAGACGCCTGAGCCGATGGCGCCGGTCGTGACAGCGGTGTTCGGCTGCGGAGCCTCTCGAACGGATGCAACAGCAGCTGTCAACGTGGCAAAGGAGCTCTCGCCACGGGGCGCAGTGTTCTGCTGCGCCGAGGCTCGAGCGGCCGGGGCTACTTCTTCCGGTTCTTCTTTTTGTTCGCCTTCTCGCGCTTGCGGCGCTCTTTGATCGCGTCGCGTTCGGCGTCGCTGTTGGCCTTGGCCGGACCCGCCGAGTAGCCCTGCAGGCGGGCCTTCGCCATCGCGCCCTGGCCCATCGGGGCGGTGTACCCGGGCGCCAGCTGCGGCATCTGCATCGGCATGCCGCCCATTCCGCCCATGCTGCCCAGCGCCTTTTCCATCATCTTCGCGTCCTTCCCGAAGAGGCTGCCGAGGTCCATGCCCTTCATCTGCTGCAGCTGCCCCAGCTGCTTGAAGCCGGGGATGCGGCCGAGCAGCGAGGGGTTCTGGCCGATCGAGCCCATCACCTGCTGCATCATGCTGAACTTCTGCATCAGGTCAGAGACGTCTTTGGGCTTCTTGCCCGAGCCGTTGGCGATGCGCTTGATGCGGGACTCGTTGATCAGCGTCGGCTGAAGGCGTTCGGCCTCGGTCATCGAGTCGAACATCGCCTCGATCTTCGAGAGCTCGTTCTCGTCGGGGTTCATCGACTCGGTCATGTCACCGAAGATCGGGAACTTCTCGAGCAGATCCTTCAGCGGCCCCATCTTGCGGACCATGCGGATCTGCTCGACGAAGTCGCGCATCGAGAAGTTGCCCGAGAGGAGCTTCTTCGCATCGTCCTCGGCCTTCTTCTCGTCGACGACGCCTTCGAAGTCCTTCATCAGGCCGACGATGTCGCCGAACCCGAGGATGCGGCTGGCGAGGCCTTCAGGGCGGAACTCCTCGAGCTTGTCGAGGCCCTCGCCCATGCCCAGGAACTTGATCGGGCGGCCGGTGACTTCCTTGATCGAGAGGGCTGCTCCGCCGCGGGCGTCGCCGTCGAGCTTGGTGAGGATGAAGCCGTCGATGCCGATGCGGCGGTTGAACTCGGCCGCGGTCTTCACGGCGTCCTGGCCAATCATCGCGTCGGCGACCAGCAGGATGTTGTCGGGGTTGACGGCCGACTTCACCGCCTCGAGCTCGAGCATCAGCGGCTCGTCGATGGCGAGGCGGCCGGCGGTGTCGATGATCACCACGTCGCGCTTGGTCTGCGCGGCGACCTCGTAGGCGCGCCTGGCCAGCTCGGGGGGCTGCAGGCCTGCTTCAAAGAACACCGGGACGCCGAGCCTCTCGCCCAGCACCTTCAGCTGATCGACGGCGGCGGGGCGGTAGATGTCGGCGGCGCAGAGCAGCGGAGTGCGGCCCTCTTTCAGGAGCTTCGCGGCCAGCTTGCCCGTCGTGGTCGTCTTGCCCGAGCCCTGGAGGCCGATCATCATGATGCCGCTGATCTGACCCTTCGCCTTGAGCTTCAGCGTCGTGTCGACCGGGCCCATCAGTGCTTCGAGCTCGTCGTGGCAGACCTTGATGAAGTGATCGCTGGGGCTGACCTTCAGCTTCCGGCCCGACTTGTCGGTGAGCGAGGTCTGCACCACCTCGCCAATCGCCTTCGCGCGGACGTTGGCGACGAACTTCTTGACCACCTCGAAGGCCACGTCGGCTTCGAGCAGCGAGACGCGAATGTCGCGCAGCGACTCATCGACGAGCTCAGGGGTGATTTCTGCCTTTCCCGCAAGCCGGTTTTTCGCGGCGCGGAAGCCTTTGGAGACGGTCTCGAGCATGACGGGGGGCCTTATAGGGGAAGGGCGCGGGGCAGGCGAATGGTGAACGTGGTGCCTTCGCCTGCATTTGAACGCACGTCAACGCCGCCGCCGTGGGCCTTTACGATGCTGCGAACGATGTAGAGCCCGAGGCCGATGCTGCGCCCGGTGCGGTCGACGTCGAGGGTGGCCCGCTGCAGCGGCTCGAAGATCCGGCCCAGCTTGTCAGGCGGAATCGGGTTGCCGTCGTTGTGCACCGAGAGGCTGATCTGCTGCGCGTCGCCGAAGGTCGAGACAGTGACGGGGGTGCCTTCGGAGCTGTAGTTGATTGCGTTCTGGGTGAGGTTCTGCAGCACCTGGGTCAGGCGGTCGGGGTCGCAGAAGGCCTCGGGTTCCCCCCCATGGGTGACGGAGATTTTTCGGGTTGGATTGGCGGCCTCGAGCTCGTCGACGCCGGCACGAACGAGCTCGGGCACGTCGACCGTCGCCACCGCGAGGGGAATGGCGCCGCCCAGGCGAACGCGGGTGAAGTCGAGCAGGTCGCGGATCATCCGGCTCGCGCGATCGGCCGACGAGAGGATGCGGTCGATGGCGCGGGTGGCCTTCGGGTCGAGGTCCTCGCGTCGCTGCATCGCGCCCGCCGACAGCAGAATCGCGTTCAGCGGGTTGCGAAGATCGTGGCTGACGATGCCGACGAGGTGCTGTTCGAACTCGCTGCGGCGCTTCAGGTCTTCGCGGATGAGCTTCGCCTCGTCGATGTCGGTGTTGGTTCCGAACCAGCGAACGACGGTGCCCTTCTCGTCGCGCAGCGGCCGCGCGCGCCCCAGGTGCCAGCGGTAGTGGCCGTCGTCACCCAGCAGCCGGAACTCGATCTCGTACTCGTCGCCAGTAGCGAGCGCGTGCGTCCACCGGCGAATCGCCTCGGGCAGATCATCGGGGTGAATCACCCCCTGCCAGCCCGCGCCCAGAATCTGCTCGCGGGTGGTGCCGAAGTAGATCGCGACCCGGGCGTTCACGAAGTCGATCGCGCCCGAGGGTTCCGCCGTCCACACCTGCTGGGGAATGGACTCGGACAGCGTGCGGAAGTTGCCTTCGTTGACGCGCAGCTGTTCGGCCAGCGCTTCGATCGCCCGGCGCGCCTGAACCTGGGGGGTGACCTCGAAGCCGAAGACGTCGACGCCCTCGACGGCTCCATTCAAGGCTCTGCGGGGCTGGTAGACGAAGTTCACGAAGGCCGGTTCGGGCTGGCCGTTGCCTTTGCGGTCGAGGAACAACTCCACTTCATTGCCGAAGTGTGGTTGCCCGGTGGAATAGACCGTATCGAGCAGGTCGATGAAACCTTGCCCCACCACCTCAGGCAGCGCCTCAGCGGCAGGAAGCCCGATCAGCTTGCGGCCGACGCCGACCAGCTTCGTGTAGAGCGGGTTTGCCATCTGGAACACGTGCCGCGGGCCGCCGAGCAGGGCGATGAAGGCTGGCGCGTTTTCGATCACGCCGTAGAGCTGGTTGCGCAGCGCCTGCTGGTGGGTCGCGGCATCGACGGCCTCGAGGTTGGCGGCGACGGTGCGGGCGATGTTCTCGAAGAAGGCGCGGTAGGCGGGGTCGAAGGGCAGCAGCGGGTTGATGCCGAAGGCGATCGCTCCGCGGTGGCGTTCGGCGGGGACGCGGGAAACGGGGAAGACGCAGATCGGTGGGTCGTCGGCGAGGTGCTCTGCGGGCTTGCCGGTGGCGGTCACCTGTCGGGCGAGCAAGGTGGCGCGAGCGAGGGCGGCGCCTTCGACGGGGGGGCCGATGCGGCTGCGCAGCGTCGCGTCGGTGCCGGAAAAGAAGATGGCCCAGGGTACGTCGTGCGGGTTCGAGCTGAGGGCGTCGATCGACCCGTCAGCGGACAGCGACAGGGCGAGCACGGCAGCCTCGCGGCGATCGCGGACGACGATCTGGGTCAGCTCGACCACGGGCTGGAAGATGCCAGCGATCTGCCCGGTGTCGTCGCGCAGGGGGCTGAAGGTGAAGGTGAAGTAGGCCTCTTCGACGACGCCGTGGCGGGTGAGCGGGAAATACTCGCGCTCGACCTGAATCACTTCACCGTTCTGAAGGACCTTCTGCATCCACGGGTAGATGGTCGGGTAGGTGTCGGGCCAGCAGTCTTTGAAGGTGGCGCCGTAATGGCGGGGGTGGCGCGGGCCGATGATGGCGATGTAGCCATCGTTGTAGATCTGCGTCTGCCGAGGGCCCCAGAAGATGATCGCCGGCGTCGGCAACGCGAGGATCATCGACACGTAGCCCTTCAGGCTGCGGGGCCACGACGCGATGGGGCCGATGGGCGTGGAGGCCCAGTCAAAGGCCTTGATCAGCGGGCCACACTCGCCGCTGAGCGCGACCCCTTCGAAGATTTCCGGAGGTTGTGTCATGCGCGCGCCGAAGCTACGGGTGATAAGGCGCGCGGGGAAGCGGCGAAAAAGCACGAGTGGCGAAACTGGCAGACGCATCGGACTTAAAATCCGAAGGTCCCTAAAAAGGCCGTCCCGGTTCGAGTCCGGGCTCGTGCATCGACTTCCCACTGAAAACGTCACCCAGGAAGCCGTGCCCTGGCGTTGCCCCGGTGACGAAATTGTTACGCGTTCGAAGGAAACGGCACGCGAAAGGACTTCGAAGATCGTTCGGGCCAGATCGGCGACTTGCGGCTGAGGGCTGAACCGATTCGCGCTCGTGCGCAGCGGCCGACCCGCCGAGCTCCGGAATCCCCGTAGACGCAGGGCGTGCATGCGCCCTGCAGTCGGTGCAGCTTCTGCACGAGGGTGTGCCTGCAACCGCAAGGTACGGGGCTTGCTCGGGTGCGCGACATGTCCGCACTGGAAGGGTTGAGCAGCACCGAGGCCGCGCGCCTGCTCGAGCAGCTTGGCCCCAACGACTTCGCGCGCCAGGACACCGGCAGCGTCTGGCGCACCCTGGTTGGCCAGCTGAAGGGCACCATGTTCTGGCTGCTTCTCGCGGCCGCGATCGTCTCGTCGTTGATCGGCGAGCAGCTGGACGCGGCAGCGATCGCGGCGATCCTGCTGATCAACGTCGTCGTCGGCTTCGTCCAGGAGTTCCGGGCCGAGAAGAGCATCCACGCGCTGCGGGCGCTGGCGGCTCCGCATGCCAGGGTGCTGCGCGATGGGCACGTCGTCGACATCGAGGCGGTGAAGGTGGTGCCCGGCGATCTGCTGGTGCTCGAGGCCGGCGACGTCATTGCGGCTGACGCTGCGCTGGTCGAGGCGCACCAGCTTCAGACCTCAGAGGCGATTCTCACCGGCGAGAGCACCGCTGTCGCAAAGAGTCTCACCCCGAAGCCCGACCCGGTCTTCATGGGCACCTCGGTGATGACCGGCACCGCCCGCGCGCGGGTGACGGCGACAGGCCCGCGCACCGAGATGGGGAAGATCGCCGGTCTGCTCGCGGGGGCAGAAGAGCCGGCGACGCCGCTGCAGAAGCAGCTGGACAAGGTGGGGAAGCTGCTGGTGCTCGCCTGCATCGGCATCGTGGCGCTGGTGGCGGCGCTGGGGCTCTGGCGCGGCGACAAGTGGTCCGAGGTTGCCCTGACGGCGATCTCGCTGGCCGTGGCCGCGGTGCCCGAGGGGCTGGCGACGATCGTCACCGTCGCGCTGGCGGTGGGGATTCGGCGGATGGCGAAGCGCCACGTGATCGTCCGGCACCTGCACGCGGTAGAGACGCTGGGCGCGGCGACGGTGATCTGCACCGACAAGACCGGCACGCTGACCACCGGGGTGATGGCGCTGCGGCAGACGCACGGCGCCGACGAGAAGGCGCTGCTGTACGCGGCGGCGGCGGTCTGCGACGCCGAGTACTCGCAGGACCCAGCGCGGCCTTCTACGGGCGACTCAACCGAGCTGGCGATTCTGGCGGCGGCGGCGAAGCAGGGAATCGTGCGCGAGCAGCTCGAGCAGGCCACCCCGCGGGTCGAGACGGTGCCTTTCGATTCCGAGCGGAAGTTCATGGCGATCAGCCGCGCCGACGGCAAGGTGTATTTCAAGGGCGCAGTCGACGTGCTCGCGTCGCGCTTCAGCAACCGGCCGGCCGACCTGGACGCCCAGAATGAAGCCCTGACCACCGCAGGGCTGCGGGTCCTCGCCGTCGCCACCGGAACCCAGGGGCTCGAAGGGCCGCTGGAGTACGTCGGCCTGCTCGGCCTGGCCGACCCGCCGCGGGCCGAGGCCATCGCCGCGGTGGCCTCGGCCCGCGGCGCAGGGATCCGCACCGTGATGATCACCGGAGATCACGAGGGCACCGCGCGCGCGATCGCCAAGGAGCTGGGGATCCTCGAGGGCGAAGCGCCGGGGCGGCCGGTGGTGTACGCGCGGGCAACCGCGGGCGACAAGCTGAAGATTGTCCGCGAGCTCAAGGCGGCGGGCGAGGTGGTGGCGATGACGGGCGACGGCGTCAACGACTCGCCGGCGCTGCGCGAGGCCCACATCGGGATCGCGATGGGGATCACCGGCAGCCAGGTGTCGCGCGAGGCGGCCGACATGGTGCTCACCGACGACAACTACGCGAGCATCGTCGCCGCCGTCGAAGAAGGCCGCGGCATCTTCGAGAACATCCGCAAGACGCTGACGTACCTGCTGGGCGGGAACCTGGGCGAGCTGCTGGTGATGTTCGTCGCGGCGCTGATCGGAATGCCGGTGCCGCTGCTGCCGCTGCAGCTGCTGTGGATCAACCTCGTCACCGACGGGCTGCCGAGCCTGATGTTGGTGTTCGACCCTGCTCCGACGTCGGCGCTCGCCCGCCCGCCGCGCCGCGCCGGGGCGTCGATTCTCGGCCGCCGCGAGTGGCTGTTCATCGTGGCTGTCGGGGTGCTTGAGGCGACCACGGCGCTCGCTGTCTATGCCTGGGCGGTGTCGGCGCTGGGCCTGGCGCAGGCCCGGACGATGGCGTTCTGCGTGCTCGTGTTCAGCCAGACCTTTCGCGCGCTCTCAGCGCGGGACAACGAGCAGATCTTCTGGCGCACGGGGATCTTCACCAACCGTGGCCTGCTGTGGGTGGTCGCGCTGACGTTCGCGCTGCAGCTGGCATTGGTCGAGCTGGAGGTGACCCGCACGCTGTTCAAGCTGGCGCCACTGACCCTCGCGCAGCTGGGGCTCACCGTCGCCCTCGGGCTGCTGGTGGTGACGGTGATCGAGCTGACGAAGCTGGTGCTCGCGGCCCGTCGGCGGCATCGCCCAGCGCCCGCGGCGGTCGACAAATGATGTCAGGGTTTTGCGTTGACGAGGGGAAATGACGGCGCTCTTTGCTGGGTCAGACCGCGCGCAGAAGATCCGGCGGGTGCTCTGGGTGATCCTCCTCGCGAACTGGGGGGTGGCGGGGGCCAAGCTGACGCTGGGGCTGGTGGCGGGGTCGACGGCATTGACGGCCGACGGCCTGCACTCGTTCGTCGATGGCGGCTCGAACATCGTCGGCCTGGTGGCGATGTGGTTCGCGGCCCAGCCGCCGGATGCAGACCACCCGTACGGACACGAGAAATTCGAGGCGCTCGCGTCGCTGGCGATCGCGGGGATGATCTGCGTGGGGATGTTCGAGATGGGCCGCAACGCGATCGCTTCGCTGGTGAGCGACCAGCGCCCCGAGGTCAGCACGCTGACGATCGCGATCACCTCCTTCACGATGCTGGTGAACATCGCGGTGACGGTGTTCGAGGGCCGGGCGGCGCGTCGGCTGAACAGCACGATCCTCGAGGCCGACGCGCAGCACACCAGGTCAGATGTCTTCGTGTCGGCGGCGGTGATCGTGTCGCTGGTGTTGTCGAAGCTTGAGGTGCCACGCGCCGACGGAGTGGTGGCGCTGCTGGTGCTCGGCTTCGTGGCGCGCGCGGCGTGGAAGGTGGTCCGCCAGGGGGTCGAGCCGCTGGCCGACTCGGCGCGGCTCGACGCGGCGCAGGTGCGGTCGCTGGTGCTGCAGGTGGCCGGGGTGTGCGGGGCGCGGGCGGTGCGCAGCCGCGGCATGCTCGACGCGGTGCGGGTGGACTTGAAGATCGACGTCGACCCGGCGTGCACGGTCGCCGAAGGGCACCAGATCGCCAGCGCGGTCGAAGCGGCGATCGCGGCGGCGTTTCCCCGCGTGACAGACGTGGTGGTGCACGTCGAGCCGGCAGCGGGGTGAGCCGATTGCGCTGATGGGGGGCCAGGTGCAACTTCTGCGCGGGGTCCATGCTGCGCTGGCGAGGAAAGGTGGGTGGCCCCGTCCGTGAACGTCGAGGATCCATGGAACCCTTCCGCACGATCATCGAGCCGTTTCGCATCAAGTCGGTCGAGCCGATTCGGATCACGGGGCGCGCTGAGCGCGAGGGCCGACTGGCCGAGGCGGGCAACAACCTGTTCGGGCTGCGCTCACAGGACGTGCTGATCGATCTGCTCACCGACTCGGGCACCGGAGCGATGAGCGCCGAGCAGTGGGCCTGCCTTCAGCGCGGCGACGAGAGCTACGCCGGCTCGCCGTCGTTCTATCGGTTCGAGGCGGCGGTGAAGGCGCTGTTCCCGTTCGCGCACGTGATCCCGACGCACCAGGGCCGCGCGGCCGAGAAGATTCTGTTCTCGGTGGTGGGCGGAAAGGGGAAGGTGATCCCCAACAACACGCACTTCGACACCACCCGGGCGAACGTCGAGTTCACCGGGGCCGAGGCGGTGGACTGCTTGATCGCCGAGGGGAAGCAGCCGGCGTTGCGCCACCCGTTCAAGGGCAACATGGATCTGGGGCGGCTGGAGGCGGTGATCGAAGCGCATGGCGCGGCGCGGATCCCGATGGTGTTCGTCACCCTCACCAACAACTCGGGCGGGGGCCAGCCGGTGAGCCTCGAGAACCTGCGGGGGGTGAGGCAGATCTGCGATCGTTTCGGCCTGCCGCTGTTCCTCGACGCCTGCCGGTTCGCCGAGAACGCATGGTTCATTCGCGAACGGGAAGAAGGGCAGGGCGCGCGCGACGTCAAAGAGATCGTGCGTGACATCGCCGCGCTGGCCGACGGGATGACGATGTCAGCGAAGAAGGACGGGCTGGCGAACATCGGCGGCTGGCTCGCGCTCGACGACGACGCGCTCGCGCAGCAGTGCCGCAACCTGCTGATCCTCACCGAGGGGTTTCCGACCTACGGCGGGCTGGCCGGGCGCGATCTCGAGGCGATCGCGCAGGGGCTGACCGAAGTGGTCGACCACGACTACCTGCGGTACCGGATTCGCAGCACGGAGTACCTGGGCCAGGCGCTCGAGGCATCGGGCATTCCGCTGGTGCTGCCGATCGGCGGGCACGCGGTGTACCTCGATGCGCGCGCGATGCTGCCGCAGGTGCCTGCGCTGCAGTACCCCGGGCAGGTGCTGGCGCTCGAGCTGTACAAGGAAGGCGGCGTGCGGGGCTGTGAGATCGGCACGGTGATGTTCGGCCGGCGGCCAGACGGCAGCGAGCAGCCCAGCGCGATGGAGCTGGTTCGGCTGGCGATCCCACGGCGCACCTATACCCAGAGCCACATCGACTACGTGATCGAGGTGGTGCAGCGGGTGGCGCGGCGCGCGGCGTCGCTGAAGGGGGTGCGGATCAGCTGGGAACCCAAAGCGCTGCGGCACTTCTCGGCGCGGTTCGAGGCGATCGCCTGATCGCGGCTTCCCAGCCCGAGCTGTGCAGTGCTTTTCAGTGGCGACTACAGCTGCGGCACGGGCCGCTGTGAGCAAGCCGAGGCCTTCGGCACGCACTGCACGAGGCCGCCGTACTTCCGGTACTCCTCGAGGCGGCACGACCAGACGAGCTGGCCGTCGTGCACGGTCACGTCGGGGCAGCCGTCGCACATGTTCTGCCGGCCATCGGCGAGGACGTCGATCGGCTGGATCATCATCACCGCCTGGAAGTGCAGCTTCTTGCGGACATCGAGCGGGTTTCGCACCAGGTGCGAGAGCCAGCGGCCGGCGGTGGCGCGGATGCCCGGCTCGAAGACGCCGAGCGCCATCGCGCTTCGGCCGGCCTCGAGCGTCGCCTTCGGGGCGTACGCCAGGTACTTGCCGGTGAAGAGGTGGTGGGCCGTCTGCACCAGCTCCATGAACTTCGGGCCGGTGTAGCCCATGACCTTCCCGGGGAAGCCGAAGCGGCCGGTGAAGAGCCACTTGAACGAGTCGGGCTTCTCGGTGCCGCCCAGGTAGGCGCTGGGCTTGAAGTCGGGGAAGCGCTCGCGGATCTTCGCCACCACCTCGGGCGCGGTGAGATCCAGCCGTTGGCGCGCCTGATCGACGCTGTAGACGACTTCACCGCCGTCGACCTTCTTGCCGTCGCGGACGTAGTCGAAGTTTCCTTCGGTCACCGCGGCCCGAAAGAGGATGAAGACCATCACGTCGATCTTGTCGATGTGGTCCTCGGCGAACTGCACCAGGTCGGGCACGTACTTCAGGGTGTCTTCGTAGATGGTGGCGTTGAAGGCGCACGAGAGCCCCCCGACGCTGGCGACCAGGTTGGCCAGCTGCAGCCGCAGCACGTTGAGCTGCAGCTCGTTCTTCATTTTCCAGCCGGGGCGACCCTGCTTCGAGTCGATGTGGAAGGTGAAGCCAGTGAGGCCGACGGCCTTCAGGCTGCGCAGCAGCGGCTCGGTGAGGGCCAGGCCGTTGGTGTTGAGGATCGGCTTGTGGCCGTCGGCCGCGACCATGCGCACGATCTCGACGATGTCGGGGTGGAGCAGGGGGTCGCCGCCGGCGATCGACACCCCGTCGTAGGTGCGCAGCCGGTTGAAGACATCGAGGTCGGCCCGCACTTCTTTGAGCGGCTTGTGGCTGTCGATGTTCTCGCGGTAGCAGCCCTCGCAGGCGAGGTTGCACTTGCTGGTGGGCTCGAGCCAGGAGATCACGTTGTCCGACGAGGACCACGGGAACCGGTAGAGCTGCCGGTGATCGATGGAGGGGACGAGCTTCTTCAGGTCGCGGGCAGGAGCGTTCATGGGGGCGCTTTGTGTCGCGCCTCGCGCGCGGTCTCCTTGACCTGGATCAATTGGGTTCCCACCTCTGGAGTCGGCTGGTAGACGTTCATTCGACATGAGCAAATCGATGACGAAACGTTTCGGTGTGGTGTTGGTCGCAGGTGTCCTTTGGGTTGGTGTGGCGAGCGGCCAGGGCAAGCCGATTTCAGCGGTGCTCACCGACGCTCCGGCGGTGCCGCCGCCAACCGGCCGCACCGCGCCCGCGAAGGTGGTGGTGGAGCTCGTCGTGAAAGAGGTGACGATGCCGATCTCGGAAGGGGTCACCTACACCTTCTGGACCTTCGGCGGAAAAGTGCCCGGGAAGTTCATTCGCATTCGCCAGGGAGACACGGTCGAGTTCCACCTGTCCAATGATCCGGGCAACAAGATGCCGCACAACATCGACCTTCATGCGGTCACCGGGCCGGGCGGCGGAGCGGCGAGCAGCTTCACCGCGCCTGGCCAGACCTCTCAGTTCACTTTCAAGGCGCTTAACCCGGGCCTCTTCGTCTACCACTGCGCGACGGCCCCGGTCGGGATGCACGTCGCCAACGGGATGTACGGGATGATCCTCGTCGAGCCGCCCGGCGGCCTGTCGAAGGTCGATCGCGAGTACTACGTGATGCAGGGCGACTTCTACACGGTGGGCCGGTACCACGAGAAAGGGCTGCAGCCTTTCGACATGCAGAAGGCGATCGACGAGAACGCGACCTACGTCTTGTTCAATGGCTCGGAAGGCGCGCTGCTGGGCGCGAACGCGCTGCCGGCGAAGGTCGGCGAGAAGGTGCGGCTGTTCGTCGGCAACGGCGGCCCGAACCTCGTCAGCAGCTTCCACGTCATCGGCGAGATCTTCGATCGCGTCTACACCGAGGGGGGCAGCAACTTTCAGTCGAACGTTCAGACCACGCTGATCCCCGCGGGCGGCTCGGCGATCGTCGAATACAAGGTCGAGATCCCCGGCACCTACCCGCTGGTCGACCACTCGATCTTCCGCGCGTTCAACAAGGGCGCGCTGGGGCTGATGAACGTCACGGGTAAAGAGGACAAGGCGGTCTACTCAGGGAAGCAGCTCGACGAGGTTTACCTGGGCGACAAGGCGCCGGGGCAAGAGCCGAACCCTCCGAGCGCGGTCACCAACGCCACCAAAGAGGCTGCGGCAGGCACGTTGACGCTCGAGACCCAGATCGCCGCGGGCAAGGCGCTGTTCACGGGCACCTGCTCGGTCTGCCACCAGCTGGAAGGGCAAGGCCTGCCCATGGTCTTTCCGCCGCTGGCGAAGAGCGACTTCCTGATGGCTGACAAGACGCGCTCGATCGGAATCGTGATCAACGGCCTGCAGGGCGAGGTGGTGGTGAACGGCGCGAAGTACAACTCGGTCATGCCTCCGATGAGCAACCTCCCCGACGACGGAATCGCCAACATCCTCACCTACGTGCGCAACTCGTTCGGCAACAAAGGCGAGGCGGTCACCGCGGCCGAGGTGGCGAAGGTGCGCGCCACGACCAAGCGCCCGGCCGGAGCGGCGCATTGAGGGTCGCCGCCTTCCTGCTGCTGACCGCCGGGCTCTCGGCTGCTGCCGAGGACGGTGGGCTGGTGCAGGTGGGCCCGGGCGTCTACCGCCCGATCTACCCGGCGGCGCCCGGCGAGACCGAGGTCGCGCTGCCGGCGTTCTTTCTCGACGTGTTGCCGGTGACGAACGGCGACTACCTGAAGTTCGTCACCGCCCAGCCGGAGTGGCGCAGCGATCGGATCAAGCGGATCTTTGCTGAGCCAGGGTACCTGCGGCACTGGTCGGGGCCGCTGAAGCCGGGCCAGGCCGGCCTCGACGAGCCGGTGCGCTTCGTCAGCTGGTTCGCGGCCCGGGCCTATTGTTCCTCACGTGGGGCGCGGCTGCCCACCGAGGCCGAGTGGGAGCTCGCCGCCGCGGCCGATGAGACCCAGCGCGACGCGCGCCGCACCGACGCTTTTCGCCAGCGGCTGCTGGCCTGGTACGCCCAGCCCAACCCGCAGACGCTTCCGGCCGTGGGGGCGGGGAAGCCGAACGTGTGGGGCGTCGAGGATCTGCACGGCCTGCTGTGGGAATGGGTGCTCGACTACGGCAACACGATGATCAGCAGCGACAGCCGCGATGGAAAGGATCCGTCGGGCCAAAGGTTCTGTGGTGCGGGCGCCGCCAACGCGAGCGAGAAGGACGACTACCCGAGCTTCATGCGGATCGCGTTCCGCAGCTCGCTCGAGGGCAGCTACACCATCGGCAACCTCGGGTTCCGGTGCGCGCGCGATGGGAAAGGAGCTGGACGATGACGAAGCTCTCGGCTGTGGTTTTGATCTGGGCAGGCGCTGCGTATGCGGCAGATCCGCACGCGGGGCACGCCGGGCACGAGGCGATGTCGGCCGGCGAGGCGACGAAGAAGAGCCTCTATGATCTCGGGCTGACCGTCGTCGATCACACCGGCAAGAAAGTGAAGCTCGACGTCTTTCGCGGGCGGCCGGTGCTGATCAGCATGTTCTACGGCACCTGCACCACCGCCTGCCCGCTGCTGGTGGCGAAGATGAAGAAGCTCGAGTCGAAGCTGAGCCCGAAGGCGAAGGCCGCGACGCGGGTGATGTTGGTGAGCTTCGACCCGGCGCGGGACACCCCCGAGGCCCTGAAGAAGCTTTCGACGACGTTCGGGATCGACGCCCGCTGGAGGTTGGCGCAGACCGACGAGGAGTCGGTGCGCAACCTCGCCGCGGCGCTGGGGATCCGCTACCGCTTCCTCGAAGACGGCACTCTCAACCATTCGTCGGTGCTGACGCTGCTCGATGGCGCGGGCACTGTCGCAGCTCGCATCGAGGGCCTCGACACGCCAGACGAGGCGCTGATCGAGAAGCTCGAAGCGCTCAGCGCCCTGAAGAAGTGAGCTCCCCCAACCCCACTGGAGAAGGCCATGCCAAAGCTTGAAGAAGGGTACTCGCTCGAGGATCACACCGAAGGCGCGTCGCGGCAGCTGGATGCTCCGATGTTGCGGCTCGATTTGGCGAAGGAGTTCGACGAGCTCAAGCAGGGCGACGCGTGGCGGGTGGGCGGCCACACCGCGAAGACGTTGGTGAAGCACGCCGATCTGCGGGTGGTGTTGATCGCCCTCAAGGCCGGCTCGAGTCTTGGCGAGCACCACACCGGCGCGAGCCTGTCGCTGCAGACGCTGGAAGGCCGGGTGCGGTTGAAGCTCTCGACCGAGGTGGTAGAGCTTCCGCGCGGCGGCCTGCTGGCGCTCGGGTCGGCGATTCCCCACGACGTCGAGGCGCTGGAAGAGAGCCTGGTGCTGCTGACGATCGCGTGGCCGGTTCGTCGCGACGCCTGAGCCGTGGGTTCAGTGCGCTTTGCCGTCGAGCCGCGGCCGCCAGAGGAAAGGCACGAGGCGGGCGCCGAGCAGGGCGTAGCAGGCTGCAAAGCCGATGGCCGAGAGGGTGATCCACAGCAGGTAGCGCTGCGGCCAGAGCTGGGTGGCGACGAGGCGGAAGAAGGCGCCGGCGCCGAGCAAGCTGATCGCCAGCTTGTCGGTGAGGGTAAAGACGAGCGGTCGCGCGGTGTGCCCCTGGCTTAACCGGATCATCATCGCGGCCACCACCACGCCCAGGCAGAGGAAGGCGAAGGCGTGGGTGGCGATCGCTCCGATGCCCAGCAATCGCCCCTGAAGCCGCAGCGCCTCGAGCACCAGGTGCACGGTGAGCCCGAGGTAGCCGGCGTACATCACCCCGACTGAAAAGGACCTCAGCCCGGTCAGCGGCTTCCACAGCATGAAGCGCAGGGCGAGCAGGGCCGCCTCGGCAAAGAGGATCCCGGCCGCGAGCCAGGTGGGCAGCAGCGCCTCGAAGACGAGGACGAGCATCAGCGCCTTGATCGCGAAGTCCAGCGGCCGGCTGCGCAGCAGCGCGACGTTTGCCGCGGCCTTCATGAAGGGCGGAAACGTGCGCTCGAACATCACCACGAACGCGACCCGGAACAGCCCGAGCGCCATCGTCCAGCCGAAGACCCAGGTCTCGGGCGTGAGCAGCAGGTTCTTGGCGACGAGGAACAGCGGCAGCGCGATGACGAAGAAGGCGTTGTCGGGGAAGGCGTCCTGCTTGCGGTGGCGCACCAGGCTCCAGACGACGTAGCCGCAGACGAAGAGCAGGAACGCGTTGAGCAGCACGAAGCGCAGCGCGGCTGGCAGCGCGCCCGAGAAGAGGACGGCGAAACGTTCGACGAGCCAGAAGAGCACCGCGAGCGCCAGCGGCCCACCGTGCAGGCCGCGGATCTTCACCCAGTTCTTGCTGGCGGTGAGCAGGAAGCCGCCGAGCACCGCCCAGCCGAAGCCGAAGATCATCTCGTGCGCGTGCCACTGCACCGGAGAGAGCGCGGTCGCCGGCAGGGTCAGCGCGCCGGTGAAGACCAGCGCCCAGACGAGCGGGAACACAACGCCAGCGGCGAACGCGAGGGTGAAGAACGGGCGGAAGCCGACGAGAAACAGCGGGTGGCGGAACATCAGGGGCGCATCACCATCACTGCCCCCATCATCCCCAGCTCGACGTGGTCGAGGATGTGGCAGTGGAACATCCACATGCCCGGGCGATCGTCCCACTTCAGCGCGAACTTCACCTTCTGCTTGCCGGGCACGTTGATGGTGTCCTTCCACTCGAGCACCGGCCACGCGACGCCGTTCGACTCGAGCAGCTGAAAAGAGAAGCCGTGCAAGTGGAAGGGGTGATCGTAGGAGGTCGAATTGCTCACCTCCCACACCTCGGTGTCACCGACTGTCGCGTGCAGCTCGGTCGATTCGGCCCACGTGCTGCCGTTGAAGCCGAGCACGGTTGTTCCGGCGGGGCCCACCTTTTCCATCAGCTCGAGGGTGCGGCCCTTCGCGGCCGAGACGTCCAAAGGCTCGATCGTTCGCAGCTGCGCGGGCAAAGCCTTCGCGATCGTCCTCGGTGGTGGCTGGTCGACGACCTCGAAGAACATGAACGGGTCTCGCGGCCGGGGCATGCCGATGTGGTACCGGTCGGAGTCTTCCCACATCACGGCGACCTTGCCCGGCTTGGCGGCTGGGAGGACGTAGAGCTCGGCGCGCTCGCCGGGCGTGAGGGTGAGCTCGGTGATCGGCAGCGGCCTGGCGAGAAGCCCTCCGTCGCCGCCAATGCGAAGCAGCGACTGGCCACTGAGCGAGAACTTCAGGTAGCGCGCGCGCGAGGCGTTGATCACCCGCCAACGCTGCGGCACGCCGACCCGCGCTTTGAGGTTGGGCAGCTTCCGGCCGTTGACCAACAGCAGCTCGCCTTCGCGCCCGAAGTAGTCGCCGAACCACCCCGACTCGTCGCCGGGGCGCAGGGTGCCGTCGGCTTTCACGCCCAAATCCGCGAACACCAGCACGACGTCGTCGCCGAGCCCGGTGTCCGAGGGATCGTCGACGACCAGCGCGCCGAAGAGCCCGAAGCCGACCTGCGCCGACGAGTCGACGTGCGAGTGGTACCAGTAGGTGCCGGCGTCGAGCAGCTCGAACTCGTAGTCGAAAGTTCCTCCAGGAGGAATCGTCGGGGTCGCGCCGTCCATCGCGTTGGGCACCCGCATTCCGTGCCAGTGGATGCTCGTCGCCGCCGGCAGGTTGTTGGTGAAGTGGAGCTTGAGCCGTTGGCCCTTCTTCCCGCGGATGAGCGGGCCGGGCAGGCTGCCACCGTAGGTCCACATCGGGGTCTGGAAGCCCGGCCGCAGCTCGAGGCTCTGCACCCTGGCCTCGAGCCGGTGCTCGATCACCGCGTCCGACGGATCGAGATCCTCGAGCGTGGGCAGCTTGAGCTCGGCGTCCCAGCCTTCGGGCTGGAGCACCTCGGGTGGGGGCGGGGGCGGGGGCGGAGGCAGCGGCGGCGCGATGGCCGGGCTGCAGGCGGCGAGCAGGCAAAGCAGAAGGACTTGAGGTCGCATCAGAAGAAGAGCTCGAGCTGGGGGGGGAAGGCGCCCTGGCGAACCGCGCCGAAGTCGAAGAGCGCGTGAGACAGCTCGCAGCGCTCTGACACTTCGGCGGTGTCGACGCAGCGCTGGTGCTCGGCGATCAGCGAGGGCAGCTTCACCTCGGTGCCGGGGTTGGGGCGGAAGGCGACCGAGACGTAGGCGTGGGCGAGCGTGGGGTGCGGCTGCTCGTTGCGGTGGCAGACGCCGCAGCTCGAGGTGCCGTTGGTCTGCTCGACGCGGGTGAGCGCCGCGTCGGAAGCGAGCGCAGCGCTGGCGGGCAGCTCGAGCTCCCCCTTGAGGGTGCGGGTGGGCGTCACGTACTCGCCCAGCTCGAGCAGCTTCGCCCCCGCCCCATCGCCGACGACGGACAAGATCAGGCCGGGCACGAAGATGAAGACGCGGGGGCTCGTCGCGCCGCCGGCGGGCTGGGCGCTGAAGGTGCTGGTGGTGGCGACGAGCTCGATCGGCCGCGCGAGGCTGGCGACGAGGCAGCCCACCGAGGCGTGCGCCGGCAGCGCGTTCACGCGCGCGGTCACCGCTGCGATGGTCGAGACAGCGGCGGGCTTGGTCGCGCAGGCGCGCAGCGCAGCGCTCGCCTGGTGCTCCCCCGCGTCGAGCCCAAAGCCGGCGTCGCTGACAGAGCCGGCATCGCCGCCGTCGGGGCCCCCTGGCGGCGCTCCACAGCTGGCGCTCAGCAGCACGAGCCAGCCGAGCCGCTTCATGCCCGGCTGGCCCTCAGCTCGACCAGCATCGCCTTGCGGAGTTCTGCGGACACCAGCTGCCGGAGCGCGGGGAAGAGCACCTGCTCTTCCTGCTGCAGATGGGTCTCGAAAGCAGCCTCGAGCGCAGTGGCGGCCGTGTGCAGTGCCGGACGATCGACCGGCTGCCGCAGCGCCTCGAACAGCCGGGCCAGCAGCGGCGCGTGCTCCGCGTGCTCGGCGTTCATCGTCGTCAGTGCGGCGTCGACGTCCGGTCGAAGGCCGGCGATCCGCGGCGTGACGATTACCTCTTCGTCGCGAACGTGCAGCGGCAGCGCCTGGCGGAAGTAGCGCTCGACCTGGGCGCAGGTGTCGCGGGCCTCGGCAGCCGAGAGGTCGGGCCGGGCGGCGACTGCGAGCGCGAGGGCCGTGAAGCGGCGGATCCGCTGGTGGCACTCGAGCAGCGCGTCGACGACGTCGTCGGGCGGGTGGGTGGTGTGGCCGAGCGAGATGAGCATCGAGAGGTGTTCTTAGCTCCGAAGCGGCAAAAGCCGGGTCGTCTGCTGCGAGCAAAGCTGCTCGAACCCAGCAGTTGGACGCTTGATCTGGATCAAGGCCTCGGGCGCGCGGCGAACGTGGACGCCTGTCTGACGCTGATCGGATGACCTCTTCGCTCAGGCCGCGCCGAGCTGACGCAGCCAGCGGCCGTGAGAAGCGAGGGCGGCGAACGTCGAACGGTGGATCTTGTAGGAGACGCCCTGCTCCTTGCACAGCGCCTGGACGATTGGGGCGATCTCCGGCAGCCGCTGGTGGCACACCCTGGGAAACAGGTGGTGCTCGATCTGGTAGTTGAGGCCGCCGACGTACCAGGTGACGAGGGGGTTGCCCAAAGCGAAGTTCGCGGCGGTCACCACCTGATGCACGCCCCACTCCTGCTTCGCGTCAGGGGCCAGCTCCAGGCTGGGAAACTGAACCCCTTCGACGCAGTGGGCCAGCTGAAAGGTGATCGCCAGTGATACGCCCAGCGTCGCCGAGGCGAGCGCGTAGCAAGCCAACACGTGCCACCAGGGGTGGAAGACCATCGGGATCGCGAACGCCCAGCAGAGGAAGAAGAGCTTGCCGGCAATGAACGTGATCAGCTGCCGACCTCTGGGACGGGGGAATGGCTGGGTGCCGATCTTTCCCCTCGCCAGGTTCAGGTAGTCGTCGAGGAACTGCCACTTCACAGCCAGGAACGCGTACAGCACCCAGAGGTAGAGGTGCTGGAAGCGGTGGGCGAAGCGCCGCGGTTGCTCGGGAGACAGGCGCGCGAGCGGGCGGAGGTCGATGTCGGCGTCGAGGCCGGTGACGTTCGGGTTGCTGTGGTGGAGGACGTTGTGCTTCCAGTGCCAGATGTATGAGCTGCCGCCGAGCAGATCGAGGCCCAGCGCCATCACTGCGTTGACCCAGGTGTGGCGGGAGTAGCCCTTGTGGCCCCCGTCGTGCTGAATCGAGAACCCGACCCCTGCGGCAGCGAGGCCCAGGCTCACGCAGCACAGCGCCGCCTGCCACCAGCGCTCGACCGCGAAGGTGAGCAGCACCCACGAGCCGACGAGCCAGCCGAGGATGACCGCCGTCTTGAGGAACATCTGCCACGGAGTCTGGTTGGCAGGGCGGCCCGACGCGACGAAGTGCGCGTCGACCCGCCGGCGCAGCTCGTTGAAGAATGCGCCGTGCGGCAAGTAGCGAGAGCGCATGGTTTCAACCTCCTCAGCTTCGAGCCGAAGTGCTCAAGCCCACCAATGAACCCGTGGGCCTTTCGTCGCCTTGATTCGGATCAAGGCAGCTGGCGGCCCGTTGGGGCCTGGTGCGCCGATGACCACCGACTCGGCTGTCTTCTTCGATGCCCACCAACCGTACGAAGGCCCTGCGCTGCTCACCGCGCAGTCGCCGGCCAAGGCCAGGTACCGCCCGCCTCGCACGCTGCTCAAGGACCCCGACGCGATCGTGATCGGCTCGGGCATCGGCGGGCTGGGGATCGCGAGCCTCCTCGCGCAGAAGAAGAACGCCCGCGTGCTGCTGCTCGAGGCCCAGCAGACGCCCGGCGGTTGCACCCACTGCCACGAGCTCGAGGGGTTCGAGTTCAACAGCGGCATCGACAGCATCGGCGACATGGATCCCCGGGTGGGGCGGGGGCTGTTCCGGCCGACGATCGACCTCATCACCGGAGGGAAGCTGCAGTGGGCGAAGATGCCGGACGTCCACGAGATCTGCGCTTTCGGAGACGAGGTCTACAAGTGGCACAGCTCGGCCGAGCAGAACATCGAGTGGGTCGAGCGCGAGCTGCCCGACCAGGGCGACGTGCGCGCCTACTACCGGCTCGAAGAGCAGATCGAGAAGTCGGCCTGGAGCTGGGGCCTGTCGAAGCTGCTGCCCGAGTGGATGCCCGAGGCGATGCGCGAGTCGGTGTACCGGACCACCGGGGGCAAGTGGCGCAAGTACATGGGGCGCACCACCGACGAGGTGCTGCGCGGTGAGCTCGGCTTCTCGGAGAAGCTGGCCGCGGTCTTTTCGTACATGTACGGCAACCACGGGCGGACGCCGCGCCACGCGCCGTTCGCGTTCCACTCGGCGAACCTCTACCACTACCGAAACGGCGCCTATTACCCGGTGGGCGGGCCGGGGCAGATCGCCGAGTGCGTGGTGCCGATCATCGAGGCCCACGGCGGGCAGCTGGCGGTGGGCACCGCGGTCGAGAAGATCTTGATCGAGAATGATCGCGCCGTCGGCGTGAAGCTGCAGAACGGCGAAGAGGTGCGCAGCGCGAAGGTGATCAGCGACGCCTCGGCGTGGACGACGTGGACCCAGCTGGTCGAGCCCGAGATCGCGGTGCGCCACGGCTACGCGCGCAGGCTCGAGCAGCTGCAGCCCAGCCCGGCGCACCTGTACCTCTTCCTCGGCTACGACGAGGCGCTCGAGCTGCCCAAAGAGATCATCTGGCAGATGCCTGAGTACGAAGGCGTCGATCGGTACGATCTCAGCCGGGCCGACGAGCTCTACAAGTCGCAGATGAAGTTCGAGGGAATGGGCGGCTACGTGCTGTCGCCGTCGGCGCGCGACCCGCTCTACGCCCAGCGCTACCCGGGGAAGTCGACGGTGATCGCGCTCGCCGAGGCGCCGGCGCAGTGGGTGAGCCGCGCGCGCACCGACAAGACGTTCGAGGGCGAGCTGAAGGCGGCGATCACGCAGAACCTGACGAAGATCGTCCATCGCCACATGCCGCAGCTGGTGGGGAAGACGCCGGCGTTCTCGCTGTCAGGCGTGCCGATGGGGTGCAACCCGCGCGCGTGGCATGGCTGCTCGCTGGGGCTGGAGCCGAGCGGCGACCGCTTCGTCAAGCACACCCACTGGCTGCGCCCGCAGACGAAGATCGCCGGGCTGTACCTCACCGGGCAGGACTCGTTCTCGGCGGGCTTCGCCGGCTCGATGGCGTCGGCGCGGCTGACCTACAGCGCGATGACGGGCAACTGGCCCTTCATGCTCGCGTGAAGCGCTGCTACCGGGGGGTGTGCGGCCGGGGGGCGTCGAACGTGAGCTTGTGCTTGCGGCCGCGCTTGAACCCCTCGAGGTAGGCGAACGGCCCGGTCGCTGCGATCGGCGTCGCGGGCGGCGCAGCGGGAGGCAGCCGGTCGGCCCAGAAGTTGGTGCCGCGGAAGAGGTCGCTGACGTAGCGGTGCTTATTGACCGAGATCAGCCGCTGGTAGAGCCACTGCAGCCCAGGGCGCATCCGGTAGTTCCACTGCCACAGCTGGTAGTAGTTGAGGCCGAGCAGGGCAGGGGCCTTGAGCCACGCCGCGCCAAAGTCTGGCAGCTTCGGGTTGGTGAAAGCCTTGCGCGCGCGCGCGGTGCAGCGCCGCGGTGAATAGAACTGCAGCGCGAGCCAGCGGATCCCGTCGCGCAGCTGTTCAGCGGTCATCTGCTTCGGCCGCACGACGACCTGGTCCTTCCCGGTGAAGGCGTCGGTGTCCTCGGTGAGCAGCCGGCCCTCGCGCTGGTAGCGCCGGTACGACGCGGTGCCGGGGAAGGGGATCTCGGTGGTGAAGCTGCTGTGAACGAGCTCGGTGCTGTCGAGGAACTCGAGCGTCCGTTCGAAGACGTCGGGGCCGTCCTGGTCGAAGCCGAGCATCCAGTTTCCCGAGGGCATGATCCCCGCGTCGAAGATGTTCTTGATCACGGCGCGGTAGCTGTTGGCGTCGGCGCGCTTGGCGGTGCCGTCGAGCGTCTGCTGGTTCACGGACTCGTAGCCCGACGAGATCAGCGCGCAGCCCGCCGCCTTCGCGGCGTGGACGTGGGCCGGGTCTTGCGAGAATTCGTGGCGGGCCTGCATCCCGAATGGCAGCCCGAGCCGGCCGAGCGCGCGGAACAGCTCGCGGGTGTAGTCGGGATCCGCCGGCAGGTTGTCGTCGACGAAGTAGCCGGCGCGGATGAACTTCGGCCGCCGCTTCACCTGTTCGATCACGTGGGCGATCGGGTAGGTGCGGTAGCCGAGCGTCATCTTCTTCGCGAAGCAGAAGGTGCACGCCTCGGGGCAGCCGCGGCTGGCGATCAGCGGGTAGTAGTAGGCGGCGCCGTACCGCTCGAGGTGCATCAGGTCGATGCGCGGCTGGGGCAGGGTGCCCAGGTCGGGCGGGTCATCGCGGTAGATCCCGTGCACCCGCGCCGGATCGCCGAGGAAGTCGTCGCAGATCCGCTTCCACGAGGTCTCACCCTCGCCGCACACCACCGCGTCGCAGTGGCGCAGCGCCTCTTCGGGCATCGCGGTGACGTGGTGGCCGCCGAGGACGACGGTGACGCCGAGCTGGCGGTAGAGCTCCGCGAGCGCGTACGCGGCCTTGATCCGCGGGGTCGAGGCGGTGATGCCGACGAGGTCCACGGGCTCGTCGAGCACCAGCCGCTCGCGCAGCAGATCGACGATCGAGATCTCGAAGCGGGCCGGGGTGACTGCCGCGAGGGAGGCGAGGCCCAGCGTTGGCACCTCGAGCTCCCAGGGAATGGTGATCAGCTTCAGGCGGGGCATGGCGCAAGATCGCCGGGCTGTGCCGCCAGCCGCTTGATCGCGATCAAGGTTTGAAGGTCGTGTGGCACGCGGGGCAGCCGGTGATCACCGCGCCCAGCTGCTTCGCGGTCGCCGCCACGTCCTTCTTTGCCGCTGCCTTCACCAGCTTCTCCAGTTCCCGGTGAAAGGCCTGATCCTGCTTCTTGAACGCCGCGACCGTGGTGCCGGCCTTCGGCTTCCACGCGCCGCTGTCGAGCGCGGCCTCGGTCACTTCCTTCGCGGCGTGGACCCGGTGAAACGCCTCGGGCACGGCGTCGACGTTTCCGGTCTCGATGCCGACCAGGGTGACCACCACCGCCGCGTGGAGCAACGCCATCTCTTGCTGCACCGGGTTGGGCTCAGCCGAGAGCACCAACAGCACCAGAGAAGAGATCACTGGGCCGCCGGGCGGCCGATGCGCACCCGCCACGTCTGAGGGCCGTTCTCGAGGTACTCCCACTCGAACTGGCCGGGGTGCTCGGCGTTGAAGTGGTGGTAGAGCGGCTTCGGATCGTGGTCGTTGACGAGGGTAAACGACTCGCCCGGCTGCAGCGCGCGCCACTTGCCGAAGATGGTGGGGTGCTTCTGCGGGGGTGGGATCACCCTCACGTCCAGCCGTTCTCCTGCGTCTGATGCCTGCGTCGTCATTGGATGCGTCTCCCTTGGGGTGGGTGCTTGGGGTCGGGGCTTCACCTCGTGTGCCAGCGCGCTGTGCCTGTCGCGCGTCAGTGCACGGCTTGCACGCCGGTCGATTCGCGGCAAATTCTGCGGGGTCAGCTGGGGCGTCGGGCGCGCGCCACCAGCACCGAGACGGCGAACAGCGCGAGCGCGAGGGCGTTGGCGAGCCCACCGGCCTGGCGCAGCGCGGCCCAGCCGCCCAGATCTGCTGCGACCCGCGCGAGCAGCCCGGCGTGGAGCACCCCCAGCGGCAGGTAGAGCACCGGGTGGTACGGCACGTTCACCCGCGCGACCGCGGGGAGGATGATCGGCGCGTGGGCGAAGACCATCGAGAGCACGAAGCCGACAAAGACTCCGTGGAGGATGGCGTCGTAGGTCGCCCCCGCCGGCGGCAGCCCGAGCGCCGCGAGCGCGACGCCTGACAGCAGCAGCCACGCGGCGCCCAGCAACACGCCCGCCGCGGCGTAGCGGGGCAGGCCTGCCTGACGCACCGTGCGGCGGGCGAGATCGAAGCGCAGCTGCCAGAGCGCGACCAGCGCCAGCGCCGCGCCGAAGATCCGCACGGCCGGCTCGGGCCAGACGATCGCCAGGGTCGCGGCCACCGCTGCCGCCACGCACAGCGCGACCACCAGTTGGCTGGCCCACCGCGGCGTGCGCACCAGCCGCGACAGCTCGAGCCGCTCGGCGAGGATGGTGAGCGCGAAGAAGGCGAGCCACGCCGGGATCACCGTGAAGATTGGCTGACCGCGCGCCCACGCCCCGGCGCCCACCGCCAGCACCGCCGAGCCCAGCAGCATCAGCCAGGTGAAGGGCGCGGCCTGCCGCTTCACGATCGCCGCGTTCACCCCCGTTAGCGCGGCGGCGGCGGCGACGGCGAGCAGGGCGCCCGCGGCGCGCCACCCCAGCAGCTGCGCGAACCCTCCGAGCGCGCCGAGGGCGGGCGCGAGGTACCCCCACGGCTGCCCGAAGGCGACAGCGCGCTCGAGAGAGATGACGCCAGCGAAGACGCCCAGGACCAGCAGCGGCCCGTGGTCCATCGGGTTCGGCGCGGCGACGGCGAACCCCAGCCTCGCAAGCCCTGCCAGCACCGCGAACAGCGCGAGCAGCCCCAGCGCCACCAGCAGGGCGCGGCGCGCGATCACTCGTCCCAGCCCAGCTGGCGGCGCGCGGCCGCCGACATTCGATCAGCGGTCCACTTCGGCTCCCACACCAGCTTCACCTCGGCCCGGCCGACGCCGGGCACCCCCGCGAGGCGCTGCCGCGCGTCGAGGAGGATCTGCTCGCCCAGCGGGCAGGCGGCGGTGGTCATCGTCAGGTCCACCTCGACGGCGTCGCCCTTTGCCTCGAGCCGGTAGACGAGGCCAAGGTCGACCACGTCGATCCCCAGCTCGGGATCAATCACGGCGCGCAAGGCCTCTTCTGCGCGCGCCCTCAGCGCTTCATCGCTCATGGCAGGGCTGTCTGCATCCCGCGTTCCGCGGCGGCCCGCTACAGCCGGCTCAGACCGCCAGGCCCACCCCCGGGTAGTAGAGGACCTCCCGCTTGATCGCCGCCACTCCCGCGTGGGGAGTGATCGCCGCGATCACGAACGCGTCGAGCATCGAGGCGTGGTTGAAGACGGCCACCTTGCCGGTCGCCGCCCTCAGGTGCTCGAGGCCGACCCCCTCGAGGGTGATCCCGGCGATCCAGAGCATCGTTCGCCCCCACACCCGCAGCAGCCACGGGGTCAGGCTCGGAAGCCCATCGGCCGAGCGTCGCGATCGCCGCGACGCTCGCGAAGAGGGCAAAGCCAACCGTGAACAGCCAGCTGGCGAAGATCTGAAACGCTGCATGCGGCAGGTGTCGGGCGGGAAGGTTCAAGCGCCGCAACCGAGCACCGCTCGGCGACGCGCTCCTTGACCCGGGTCAAGCGGTGGCGGGCCTCTTCGTCGCGCGTGCGTGATCCTGATCAACCCGCGCGCGCCGCGGGCCTGCGACACGGCCGCAATGCGACCTCCACTGAAGAAGCTGGGCCACGGCCCTGTGCGCTGCCTGCTGGTGCGCCCCGAGTTCCTCGAGCACACTTTTTACAACCCGCGCGACATGTTCCGGCTGCTGGGTGGCAACTCGGCGGCGCCGCCGCTGGGCCTGCTGATCATCGCCGCCCACCTGCCAGCGCACTGGGACTTGAAGTTCATCGATGGCGACGTCGAGCCGGTGACCGACGCCCACCTCGACTGGGCGCAGCTGCTGATGATCTCGGGCAAGGGGCCGCAGGAGGTGCCGATTCGCCGGTTGGTCGAGCGGGCGCACGCGCGGGGCGTGGCGGTGGTCGTGGGCGGGGCCGGGCCGACGCTGCAGCCCGAGCTGTACGTCTCGATCGCCGACTACGTGGTGGCGGGGGAAGCAGAGGCGGTGCTGCCCCACCTGCTCGCGGATCTCGAGCGGGGAACGTCGGAGGGGATCTACCGCGCGGTGGGGGTGACGCACCTGACCCACGCGCCCACCCCGCGGTGGGATCTGGCGAACCTTTCCAACTACCTCTTCGTGGGGATGAGCTTCTCGCGCGGCTGCCCGTTCAACTGCGAGTTCTGCGCGCAGATTCAGATCTTCGGCCGCAAGCCACGCACGATGCCGGTCGAGCTGATGATCGCGCAGCACCAGGCGCTCTACGACCTCGGGTACCGGGGGATGATCGACTTCGGCTACGACAACCTGATCGGCGACATCGAAAGGGCCGAAGAGGTGCTGGTCGCGATGGAAGCGTGGAACCACGCGCACGGCTACCCGTTCTTCTACAGCAGCGAAGCGACGATGAACCTGGCGCGGCTGCCGTACGTGCTCGAGCTGCTGCGGGCCAACGACTTCCGGTACCTCTTCATGGGGATCGAGAGCGGCGATGAAGAGGTGCTGAAGAAGACCAGCAAGGGGCAGAACACCTCGATGCCGCCCGAGCAGGCGGTGCGGATCATCAACGGCTACGGGATCGTGGTGAACACCGGGCTGATCGTCGGGTTCGACGGCGAGACGGATCAGATCGCCGAGAAGATCCTCGCGATGGTGCAGAAGACGGGCGCCTTTCCGACCCTGGTGCTGCCGCTGCACGCGCTGCCCAACACCCAGCTGTCGCGGCGGCTCGAGCGCGAGGGTCGGCTGTTTCGCGACGGGGTGATCGGCATCAAGGCCGAAGGGCGCACCGACACCGCGACGACCGGGCTCAACTTCATCACCAGCCGGCCGCGCGCGCAGGTGCTGCGAAGCCTTGTCGACGTGCTCGAGCGGCTCTACGCGCCCGAGGCCCACTATGCGCGGGTGGCGCTGATCACCCGGCAGCTGAAGACCGCGCGGAAGTTCACCCCGTCGCTGGGCAAGCTGCTGGGGCTGGGCGTGGCGCTGGTGAAGATCCTCTGGTTGGTGGGGCTGGATCCGAAGACCGCCGGGCACTTCTGGAAGAGCCTGCTGCGCGCGGCGCTGACCAACCCCGGCGCGCTCGAGATGGTGCTCAGCCAGGCGGTGCTCAACGCCAACTACCAGCGGCAGGCGCGCTCGTACGTCGCGGCGCTGCGCGAACAGATCGCCCAGGTGGAGCAGGTCGGAGAGCCTGAGTTCAATCGCAGCATGGGCGCGGCGCGCGCGCAGCTCAGCAGCACGGCCTGAGGCACTTGTCCGCGCAGGCTTGATCCAGATCAAGACCTCGCGCTCCCGGCCTGATCAAGAGTTCGCCTACTTCATGAGGAGATACCGATGACCCAGCCTGACCTTGATGAGCTGGCGACCCGCTGGGAACGCGCCCGCGCCGCCGCGGGCACCAGCGAGCGGCTGCTGTTCGAGCACAGCCTGACGCTGGGCAAGGGCTTCGCCCGCTTTCACCACGGCCCGGTGAAGCCCCAGCAGCTGCCCGGGGTGCTCGCGGCGCTGGGCGTGCCCTGCCTCACCGGCACCTGGTCCGAGGATCCGGTCGAGCCTGCCTACTGGCTCGAGCGGCCGCCTTGCAGCGCCGCGACCGCGGCGGGCTGCGATGGCTGGCGCGAGGCGATCAGCGGCCTGGTGCTGGGCGTCACCGGCGGGGTCTGCCACTCGCGCCATCGCAGCGGCGGGCACGGCGATCGGCGCTGCGTCGATGTGGTCCACACCGAGGCGCTGAGCCCGCTGCGCTTCGGCGCGATCCCTCCCGAGCTCAGCCCCGGGCTGGACTCGGTGCGCCGCCTGATCGCGCGCTTCCGGGGCGGCGCCGAGGTGCGCTTCCTCGGGGTCTGCGAAGGCGCGCTGCTCTACAGGATCATCGCCCGCCAGCCCGGCCCGCACCCGCTGGGGCAGATCGTCGCGCGCTGTCTGCTCAAGCGTTTCCCCTCGTTGCAGCTGCGCGAGCTGGCTGACCTGCCGGTGCTGGACGCCGGCGACATGGAGACCCGATGACCCAGAGCGTCGACTCGAACCGCCGTGCCCTGCTGAAGGGGTTGTTGGGGTTGTCGGTCACGGCAGCCTCCGAGGCGGCGGCGGCGCCGCTGCGCTTCTTCAAGCCGATGCAGATCGACAACCCGCTGGCCGCCTACCCCGACCGCGGGTGGGAAAGGACGTACCGCAACATCTTCCGAGCCGACTACTCGTTCGTCTTCCTCTGCGCGCCCAACGACACCCACAACTGTCTGCTGCGCGGCTACGTGAAGAACGGGATCGTGACCCGCATCGGGCCGACCTACGGCTACGGCAAGGCAGAGGATCTCTACGGCAACCGGGCCTCGCACCGGTGGGATCCGCGCATCTGCCAAAAGGGGCTCGCGCTGGTGCGGCGCATCTACGGCGATCGCCGCGTCAAGGCTCCGATGATCCGCAAGGGCTTCAAGGACTGGGCCGACCAGGGCTTCCCCCGCGACCCGACGACGGGGCGCCCGGATCCAAAGTTCCTCCAGCGCGGCAAGGACTCGTGGCTGCGGGTCGGCTGGCAGGAAGCGTACGACTACTCGGCGAAGGCGCTCGAGAACGTCACCCGCACCTGGTCGGGCGAGGCGGGCAAAAAGCGGCTGCTCGCGCAGGGCTATGACCCGGCGATGGTCGACGCGCTCGAGGGCGCGGGCACCCAGACGGTGAAGCTGCGCGGAGGCATGGCCTTCCTCGGCGCGACCCGGATCTTCGGCCTCTACCGGTTCGCGAACATGATGGCGCTCGCGGACGCGAAGGTGCGCGGGGTCGGCCCCGACAAGGCGATCGGCGCCCGCGGGTGGGACAGCTACAGCTGGCACACCGATCTGCCGCCAGGCCACCCGATGGTCACCGGCATGCAGACCAACGACTTCGAGCTGTTCGCGGTCGAGCACAGCAAGCTGCTGCTGGTCTGGGGGATGAACTGGATCACCACCAAGATGCCCGACGCCCACTGGCTCACCGAGGCGCGGCTCAAGGGCACAAAGGTGGTGGCGATCACCGTCGAGTACAGCGCCACCGCGTCAAAGTGCGACGAGGTGCTGATCATCCGCCCCGGCACCGACGCCGCCCTCGCCCTCGGCGTGGCGCAGCAGCTGATCGCGAAGAAGAAATACGACGCGGACTTCGTCGCGAAGAACACCGATCTGCCGCTGCTGATCCGCCTCGACACCCTGCAGCCGCTGCGCGCCGAGGACTGCATTGCCGGCTACCAGGCTCAGCGACCCCGGAACCTCGACTTCCTCGAGCCGGGGCAGAAGCCGCCGCCGGTCACCACCCAGCGCAAGCAGGTGGTGAGCGCGCAGATGGCGGGCGACTTCCTGGCCAGCCTCGTCTGGGACAAGAAGAAGAACGCGCTCGCGGTGGTGACGCGCGACGACGTCGGCGGCGCCTACAAGGCCCGGGGCCTCGACGCCGATCTGCGTGCGCAGAAGAAGGTGAAGCTGCTCGATGGCACCGAGGTCGAGGTGCGCACCTCGTTCTCGCTGCTGGCCGAGTACCTCGACGCCAACATGACCCCCGCCCAGGTCGAGCAGATCACCGGCGCGCCGGCAGCGGCGGTCAGCGGCCTCGCCGAGCAGATCGCGAAGAACCCCGAGAAGACCCTGTTCGCCACCGGCATGGGGCCCAACCAGTTCTTCAACGCCGACCTGAAGGATCGCTCGATTCTTCTCGTCGCCGCGCTGACCCGGAACCTCGGCTTCCCCGGCGGCAACGTCGGCAGCTACTCGGGCAACTACCGATCGGCGCTGTTCGGCGGCATCCCCACCTTCGCGACCGAGGACCCCTTCAACCCCCAGCTGGATCCGAGCGGGCCGGCGGTGGTGAAGAAGTACCTGCACTACGAGTCGCTGCACTACTTCAACTATGGCGACCGCCCACTGAAGCAGGGCAAGCACATGTTCACCGCGCCCGGCCACATGCCCACGCCGACGAAGGCGATGTGGCTCAACAACAGCAACTCGGTGATCGGCAACGTCAAGTGGCACTACGACGTGGTCCACAACACACTGCCAAAGATCGACTTCATCGCCTACGCCGACTGGTGGTGGACGGGCTCTTGCGAGTACGCCGACGTCGTCTTCGCGTGCGACAGCTGGGCCGAGTTCAAGCACCCGGACATGACGGGCTCGGGCACCAACCCCTTCGTTCAGATGTTCCCGCGCAGCCCGATCAAGCGCGTCTTCGACACCCGATCCGACATCGAGATCATCGCCGGAGTGAGCAAGGCGCTGGGCAAGCTGCTCGATGAGCCCCGCTTCGAGCAGCTGTGGCGGCACGTCGACGACGACAACGTCGAGGCCTACCTGCAGCGGATCATCGACGCCTCCCCCAACCTCAAGGGCTACCGCGTCGAGACGCTGCTCAAGCGCGCGGCCGAGGGCGTGCCGGCGCTGCTCAACACCCGCACCTACCCCCGGGTGTCGTCCTTCGAGCAGGCGAAGGGCGAGCAGCCCTGGCACACCCGAACGGGGCGGCTCGAGTTCTACCGCCCCGAGAAGGAGTTCCTCGACGGCGGCGAGAACCTGATCGTCTACCGCGAGCCGGTGGACTCGACGTTCTACGAGCCCAACGCGATCGTCGCCCACCCGCACCCAGCGATCCGCCCGAAGTCTCCGGCGGACTACGGGCTGGATCCTGCCGATCGATCGAGCGAGGCGCGGCAGGTGCGCAACGTGCTGCTCACGACCGAGGAGCTGCTGAAGAGCCAGCACCCGCTGCGCCAGCAGGACAAGGCGTACCGGCACATCTACCACACGCCCAAGTACCGCCACGGCGCCCATACCACCCCGGTCGACACCGACTTCACCGGAGTGCTCTTCGGGCCGTTCGGTGACGTCTACCGCCATGACCGGCGCTCACCCTCGGTCACCGAGGGGTACGTCGACATGAACCCCACCGACGCGCGCGGGCTTGGGCTCGACGACGGCGACTACGTCTGGGTCGACGCCGACCCGGGCGATCGGCCGTATCGCGGGTGGAAGGAAGGCACGCCGGAGCACGCGATCTCGCGGCTGATCTTGCGGGTGCGCTTCTACCCCGGCACTCCCCGGGGCGTCGCGCGCACCTGGCACAACATGTACGGCGCCACCTTCGGCAGCGTGAAGGGAGCGCAGCGCAGGCCCGATGGCCTGGCGAAGAGCGCCGAGACCAACTACCAGGCGATGTACCGCACCGGCAGCCACCAGAGCGCCACCCGCGCCTGGCTGCGGCCGACGCTGATGACCGACACCCTCGTCCACAAGGACATGTTTGGGCAGGTGCTGATGAAGGGCTTCGCGCCCGACATCCACTGCCCCGTCGGAGCGCCCCGTGAGGCGTTCGTGAAGTTCACCCGCGCCGAGGCGGGCGGGCTCGACCAGAAGAGCCTGTGGCGCCCCGCGGCGCTCGGCCTTCGCCCCACCTACGAGAGCGCGGCGATGAAGCAGTACCTCGCCGGCGGGTTCCTCAACCTCCGGAGGAAGTCATGAGCAAAGTGAAGAACTGGCAGCTGAAGCGCGAGATGGAATACGCGTACGACGAGGCGCGCCCGAAGAAGCAGTGGGCGATCGTCTTCGATCTCAACAAGTGCATCGCGTGCCAGACGTGCACGCTGGCGTGCAAGACGACCTGGACCAGCGGGAAGGGCCAGGAATACATGTTCTGGAACAACGTCGAGACCAAGCCGTGGGGCGGCTACCCGCTGGCGTGGGATCTGAAGGTGCTCGAGCAGCTGGGCCGCCAGGACTGGGGCAAGAACGGCAGCTACGAAGGCAAGACGATCTTCGAAGGCGCCGCCGCCAACGAGCGCGCGGTGCACTTCCACCCCAAAGACGAAGACTGGATGTACCCGAACATCGGCGAGGACGACTGCGCCGGGCAGGTGGACTCGGGCGGGCACATCGGCGCGCTGCCCCACGACAAGTGGTTCTTCTACCTGCCGCGGACCTGCGCCCACTGCACCTACCCTGCGTGCCTCGCCGCGTGCCCGCGCAAGGCGATCTACAAGCGCGAGGAAGACGGCATCGTCCTCATCGATCAGAGCCGGTGCAAGGGCTACGGCGAGTGCGTCCGCGCCTGCCCGTACAAGAAGTCGATGTACAACCCGTACACCCGCACCTCCGAGAAGTGCGTCGGTTGCTACCCGGCGGTGGAAGAGGGGCTGCAGCCGCAGTGCGTCGTCAACTGCATCGGGAAGATCCGGGTGATGGGCTTCATCAACCCCCCGTGGAAGGCGCGCGACGACAACCCGATCGACTACCTGGTGCACAAGAAGGGGCTCGCGCTGCCGTACTACCCGCAGCTGGGGCTCGAGCCGAACATCTATTACATCCCTCCGATTCACGCCGACCGCGCGTACCTGCAGCAGATGTTCGGCCCGCAGGTCGACGGCGCGATCGAGCGGTACCAGCAGCTGCCCTCGGATCCGGTGGCGCAGGGGCTGCTGACGCTGATCGGCAGCACCGATCGGATCATCCACCGCTTCAGCGTCGAGAAGCAGCGGGCCCGCGGCTTCGACGAGTGGGGCGCCGAGCTCATCTCTGTGCCCGTCACCGAGCAGCTGATTGAACGGCCGGCCTTCGACGAAAAGGCGCAGGCGGTGAGGAACAACACCCCATGAGGAGCTCGACGATGACGAGACTGGTGCTGGCGGTCGCGGCGCTGTGGGTGGGCGCGGCGTTGGCCGATGTGGTGGTGGTGAAGATCTCGCAGAGCCCGGCCGCCGCGGATCCCAAGGCGACGTACTGGGCGCAGGCGCCGGTGACCGAGGTGTCGCTGATGGCGCAGCCGATGGTGGTCCCGCGACCGGCGGTCACCACCACCGCGCAGGTCAAGGTGCAGGCGGTGCACGATGGGAAGACGATCGCCTTCCGGCTCACCTGGGCCGACAGCGAGCTGAGCGCAGCGGGCCGGCTGGGCGAGTTCTCGGATGCGGCGGCGATTCAGTTCCCGGCGGGCAACGGCGAGGCGCCGCCGGTGGTGATGATGGGCAGCAAGGATCACCCGGTGCACATCTTCCACTGGCGCGCGCAGTACCAGCGGGATCTCGAGCAGGGGAAGCCGACGATGAAGCAGCTGTACCCGAACGTCTCGATCGACATGTACCCGATGGAGTTCGAGTCTGCCGCGGCCAGCAACGGCGTCACCGAGCGTGATCGCGAGCGCTACTCGCCGGGCCGCAGCGAGGGCAACCCGCAGTCGTACGCCAAGAGCGGCGTCGACGAGATCATCGCCGAGGGCTTCTCGACCTCGTCCGTACAGCAGGGGCACCAGAGCGCCGGCCGCGCCGTCTGGGAGAACGGCCAATGGACCCTGGTGATCGCCCGGGCGCTCGCGCTCGAGGGCGGCTCGGTGCTCGCGCCGGGCCAGAGCAGCTTCGTGGCGTTTGCGATCTGGCAGGGCGGCGCGCAGGAAGTCGGCTCGCGCAAGAGCGTGACGATGACGTGGACTGCGCTGCAGGTGGCCGCGAGATGAGCCTCGAAGATCAGGCGCTGCAGTTCGCGCTCGCCGCGCGGCTCACCTCGTACCCCGACCCCCGCTTCGACCACTGGGTCGGCCAGCTGGTGCAGACCGGGGCAACGGGGGTCCCACCCGGGCTGATCGAGCTGGCGGGGGTGCAGGGTGGGCTCGACGTCGCGCGGGGCGAGTTCCTCGGCCTCTTCGATCACGGCGCGGATCGCATCCCGCTGTACGAGACCGAGTACGGACGGATGCGGGGGATGTCGAAGGGCCCCGAGCTGGCAGACCTCAACGGCTTCTACCGCGCGTTCGGGCTCGACGCGGCCGACGGCGACGAGCGCGAGCTGGCCGATCACCTCGGGGTCGAGCTCGAGTTCTACGCGGTGCTGCTGGCCCGGCAGGCGCTGCTGAACGAGGCGGGCGACGCGGAAGGCAGCCAGATCGTGGAGGACGCCCGGCGGACCTTCCTCGTCGAGCACCTCGGCCGCTTCGCGCCGGCGATCGCGCAGCAGAAGAACGTCGCCGACAGCGCGCTCTACGGGCCCGTGTTTGCGTGGGCGAGGACGCTGGTCGAGGCGCAGTGTGGGGCGCTGGGCGCAGTGCCGGCACCCCTCGACTTCCACGGACTCGAGCCGGCGCCCGACGAGGTGTGCTGCGCCGTCGCACCGCCAATGCCGCCGAAGAAATAGCGTGGACGCCGCTCTGGGAATCCTGCGGGTCAGCCTGCTGCAGCAATGTCAGTACGACTGCGCCTACTGCCGGCCCGGCTCGGTCGCTGCGCCAGCGCCCAGGCGCGCGCAGCTGAGCGCGGGCGAGTACGGGCGACTGGCGCCGCTGCTGGGGGCGGCCGGGCTTACCCGGATCCGCTTCACCGGCGGCGAGCCGCTGCTGCGCGCAGATCTGTGCGAGGTGGTGGCGGCGTTTCGCCGCGGGCTGCCCGAGGCGACGCTCGCGCTCACCACGAATGGGCAGCGGCTGGGCCCGCAGCTGAAGGCCCTGGCGAGGGCGGGGCTGCGGCGGGTGACGGTGCACGTCGACAGCCTCGACCCCGCCCGCTACCGCGCCCTGATGGGGCCGGGCGACGTGGCAACGGTGCTCGGCGCCGTGCTCGAGGCCCGCGCGGTGCTCGATGAGGTGAAGCTGAACGTCGTCGTGCAGCGCGGTCAGAACGACGATGAGCTGCCCAGCTTCCTCGCCTGGTCGGCCCGGCACCGCGTCGAGGTGCGCTTCATCGAGCTGATGAACACCGGCAGCGCGGTCGCGTACACCCAGGCCGCGTTCTGCTCGGCCGCGCAGATCCTCGAGCGGGTGGGGCCGGTGACCCGGCTGCAGCGCCGTTCGCCTTCGGATCCCGCCGCGCTGTACCGCACGGCCGATGGCGTCACCTTCGGGCTCATCGCCTCGGACAGCGCGCCGTTCTGTGGCGACTGCAACCGGCTGCGGCTCACCAGCACAGGGCTCCTGCGGGGCTGCCTCTACCAGAGCGGAGGCCTGCCGCTCGGCGCAGCGCTGAAAGACGGCGCCACCGACGCACAGCTGCGGCTGCTGATCGCCGAGGCGTGGCGCACCAAGCGCAGCCACCACCCGCTCACCGCGCGCGCCCACGCGCCGTTCAGCATGGCCGAGGCAGGAGGTTGATGGCTTCGAGCTTCACGGCGGCGCGGCGCGCTCGGCCTGGCAGTCGTAGCCGGTCTGCAAGGGCAAGCACACCGGCCACTGAAGTGACCCAGGCGTGAGCGCCTGTGCTTGAAGCGCCGCCATGCAGACGCTCTACCTCTTCTCTGTCTGGCTCCACATCCTGGCGGCCACCACGTGGGCCGGCGGGATGCTGTTCCTCGTGCTCGTCGTGGTGCCGTGGCTGCGCGCGGGCAAGCGGGAGCAGGCGGGCGTGTTCCTGCGCGAGACGGGCGAGCGCTTCCGCACCGTGGGGTGGGCCTGCTTCGCGATCTTGATCGCGACCGGGACCTTCAACCTCGCGATGCGCGGCGTGCGGCTGCACGATCTGGTGGATCCGGCCTGGCTCGCCACCGGGTTCGGCCGGGCGCTGACGTGGAAGCTCGCGCTGATGGTCGCCGCGCTGGCGCTGAGCGCGGTGCACGACTTCCGTGCGGGGCTGGCCGTGACGCTGATCGCGTCGTGCAGAAGTTGCACCGAAACGGCCGTCGCGCAAGCCGCCTGACCGTCAGCTGCCGGCGATCGCCTCGAGGCCGGCGCGGTCGAGGACGCGTATCCCCATGGTCGAGTCGAGCAGGCCGCGGGTCGAGAACCGGCGCAGCACCCGCGACAGCGTCTCCGCGCGAATGCCCATCAGCGCCGCCACCCGCGCCTTCGACAGCGGCCGCTGCACGTCGTTGGTGCCGATCAGCCGTTCGAAGGCGAGCGCGAACCTCGCCACCCGCGCCGGAATGCTGCCGGTGCGGAAGTCGACGTCGCGGCGCTGCTCGAGCAGCTCGGTCAGCGTCAGGTTGAACAGGGCCCGCGCGCCTCCGGCAGAGCCGAGCCAGCCCTTCACCACGGGCACCGTCGCCGCGCAGATCTCAACCTGGGTGAGCGTGCGCACCTCGCAGGGCGACGCCACCCCTTCCATCGCCTCGATGCCGAGCAGAGATCGAGGCCCGCGCACGGCGCCCCACGTCTGCTCCCCGTCGCCGCTCACCGCCGAGAGCGACACCACTCCTGAGCGCACGAAGCCCACCTCGACGGGGAGGCTGCCCTGCGGCACCAGCACGCTGTCGGGCCCCACCTTCTTCCGGGCGAACACGCACTTGCCCGCCTGGCCCAGCTCACAGTCGCTGCACTCGTGGACGGGAGGCCGGAGCATCAGGCTGCCCGCTGCAAGTCGCTCGCCATTGGGCGTCAGCCGGTGGCGCGGCGAGCGGCCTGCTCGGCGGCCTCGACGACCGCGTTCGCGGCGGCCTTGAAGTGGCCCAGGGGCTCGGGGTCTACCTCGGCGAACCGCGCCGGAAGCTCGGCCAGCCGGGCTTCCGAGATCACCCGAAGGGCGATCGGGTAGAGCACCAGGTCTTCTTTCTCGGTGTGGGCAGTGAGCAGCCGGCACCACGCCAGCGCCGCGTCGATCATCTCGGCCTGCCGCCCCCAGTCTCCGTCGAGGCACGCCCACGCCGCCGCGCCGATCACCGCCGCGTACTTTCGCCCCTGCTCGTGCTCGTTGAGCATGCAGTCGAGGGGCCCCGAGTGGTTGGGGATCCCCGCCTGCACCATTTCGTAGAACAGCACCTGCTCTTCCTTCGCGTGGTGCGAGCCGTCGGCGAAGCGCTGGATGAACTGCTGCAGCTCGAGGAAGGCCGCTGGCGAGATGCGCCGCTGGTTGCGCGTGAGGCCGATGAGTGAAGTGATCGCGCTGATCACCACACGGATCTGGCGGTGCTCTTCAATCAGGGGTTCGAGTGGGTTCATGCCCAGCTTGATAGCGAGCGCAGGCAGGGGGGGGCTTGATCGTGATCAAGGTGGCTGCTTCCTGGACGCGCGAGAAGCCCTCGAATGCGTGCATTGCTGAAAGGGGGGACGCCGGTGCCGGTCGAGGCCGCGACGCTGCTCGAGCTGCTCGAGCTGCGCGCCGGCTCTAGAGGCCCCTGGCTGGTGTTCCACCACGGACACCGCGTCGAGGCCTACAGCGCGGACGACGTCTTGCGCCGCGCGTGGATGTGGGGCGCGGGGATGCGCGGACTGCCGGGGGCGCGGGTCGGCATCTGGCACCCGAACTCGCTCGACTTCGTCGCCTCGTTCTTTGGCGCGCTCGGCGCGGGCGCGACGCCGGTGCCGATCGCGTGGCCGGTGCTCGAGGGCGATCTGGCGGGCGCGCTCGAGCGGCTGGACCCGGTGCTGGCGCGGGGCGAGCTGAAGGCGATCGCCGCTCCGGCGCGCACGTTGCTGATCGCGAAGGGGCCTGGGTGGGTGACCCCCCGCGCGGCGCACGGGTTCGACGGGCCGCGGCCAACGGCCGACGCCCCCGCCTTCATCCAGTTCACCTCGGGCTCGACGGGGCTGCCGCGCGGCGCCGTCATCTCGCAGCGGGCGGCCGTCTACAACGCGACCGCGCTGGTGAAGGGGCTGGGGCTTGGGCCGCACGACGTCGGCGTCTCATGGGTCCCCTTCTTCCACGACATGGGGCTCGTCGGCGTGATGCTCGCCTCGCTCGTCGGAGGCTTCACCACCCACGTCCTGCGCCCGAGCGAGTTCCTGCTGCACCCGTGGACCTGGCTCGATCTGATCGACAGCGCGCAGGCGACGCTGACCGTGGCTCCGGACTTCGGCTACGGGTTCGCGGTGCGCCGCTGCCGCGAGCGCAACCCCCACCTGAGCTCGCTGCGCTGCGCGCTTACCGGCTCGGAGCCGATTCACGCCTCGACGCTGACGGCGTTCTGCGATCGCTTCGCGCCGGGTGGCTTCCACCCCGAGGCATTCGTCGGCGCGTACGGGCTCGCCGAGAACACCCTGGGCGTCACCGTCGGCCCGGCGCTGAGCGGCCACCGTTTGCCGAGCGTCGGCGCCCCGCTGGCGGGGATGGACGTCGCGCTCGACGGGCCGAGCAGCGAGATCTGCGTGCGATCGCCCTCGCTGATGACGGGCTACTTCGAGGCGCCGGAAGAGACCGCGCGGGCGCTGGACGGTGGCTGGCTGCGCACCGGAGACCTGGGGCGGATCGAAGACGGGCAGCTGTTCGTGATCGGCCGCGAGAAGGAAGTGGTGATCAAGGCCGGCCAGAAGTTCCACCCCAGTCAGATCGAGCAGCTGGTCGCGACCAACGTCGACGCGCCACCCAACGGCGTGGCGGCGTTCAACAACGCCGCCGATGAGCTCGTGCTGGTGATCGAGCAGCGGCGGGCGATCGACCCGGTCGACACCGCGCGGGTGCGGGCGCTGATCGTCGATCGGCTGGGCGTGCGGGTTGATCGCGTCGAGTGGGTGCCGGCCGGCTCGCTGCCCCGCACCACCAGCGGCAAGCTGCGCCGCAGCGCTTGCGCCGAGCAGTTCGGAGGCGCGCTGTGAGCGTGCTCGTCCTCGGGGCGGGCGGGTTCCTCGGGCTCAACACGGTCGACGCGCTGCTCGCGCTCGGGGTGAAGCCGCTGTGTGGGCGGCGGGCCCGCGGCAACGTGCTCGGCCTTCGCCAGCGGAAGGTGCCGCTGGTCGAGGCGGACCTCAATCGACCCCAGAGCCTCGTCGAGGCGATGCGCGGCTGCCGGACCGTGGTCCACCTCGCTGGCCACTACCCGCGGCTGTCGACGGATCCGGCCGGCAGCACCGCGCTCGCCTGCCGCCAGACCCAGGCGGTGCTCGACGCCGCCGCGGGCGCCGGCGTGGCGCGGCTGATCTACGTCTCGAGCACGGCCACCGTCGCGGCCCGCAGCGATCGCCCAAGCGACGAAGGCGACCGCTTTGACCAGGCCCCGGGCTTCGGCGCGTACCACGACCTGAAGTGGCAGATGGAGCAGCGCGTCGCGGCCGAGCAGCGCCTGCAGACGGTGACCCTGTGCCCGGCGGCCTGCGTCGGCCCTTTCGACTGGAAGGCGGGGACCTCGGGGATCTTCTGGCAGCTGAAAGAGGGGCGCTGTCCGCCTCAGCCCGACGGGCTCGTCAGCTGGGTCGACGTGCGCGACGTGGGCCTCGCGATCGCGGCGCTGGTGACCCGCGAGCTGCAGCCACCGCGGCTGCTGCTGTCGGCGCAGAGCCTCGGGTTCCAGGCGCTGCTGAAGCGCCTCGCTGCGCGCTGGGGCGCCGGGCCGTTGCCGCCGCCGATCGCGGACGAAGAGGCGAGGCAGACCGCCGACGCCGAAGAGCAGCGCGCTGCCCGCGACGGAGGCCGGCCGTCGATGTCGCGCGAGCTGGTGGATCTGGTCATTCACGGCGCGCGCCTCGACGGCCACCTCGCCGAACGCCTGCTCGGCTTCACCTACCGGCCGCTGGGCGAGGCGCTCGACGCGTTCGACGCCTGGGCCGACCCGCTCACCGCCGCAGTACCAACCCGCAGTCGAGGTGCCTCTGTATGACCGACGTCGATCCGAAGTGGGAAGTCCGGATGCTCGAGCTGATCGCCGAGGTCTCGGTGCTGAAGGTGTCGCAGATTCGCCCCGAGCACCGGCTGCGCGAGGACCTCGGCATGGACTCGGTCTGCTCGCTCGAGCTGATCTCGATGCTCGCCGAGGAGTTCGATCTCGACATCACGGTCGAAGAGGCCGCCGGCGTCGCGACCGTCGACGGCGCGATCGCGATGGCCCGCCGCCACTTCGCGCTGGCGCGATCGTGAGCGCGCTCGAATGGGCGGCCCCCGCCGAAGGCGTCGATGAGGCGATCGTCAGCTCGGTGCGCCGGTTCGCCCAGCGAGAGCTCGACCCGCTCGAGATCGACGAGGCAGCCCAAATCCCCACCCGGGTCCTCGCCCACCTCTCCGCGCTGGGCGTCTTCGGCCTCACTGTGCCCGAGCAGCACGGCGGGCTGGGCGAAGGCCTTCGCCTGGCGACCCGGGTCGTGGCGGCCCTGGCCGAGGTCGATCGCTCGGTCGCGACCACCGTCGGGCTCCACCTTGGCCTGGGCACCCGCGCGCTGGTGCGCTACGGCTCTGCGCAGCTGCAGGCTGAGCTGCTGCCGTCGCTGGCGAGCGGAGAATGGCTCGCCGCCTTTGGCACCACCGAGCCCGGCGCCGGCAGTGACCTGTCGAAGCTGAAGACGAAGGTCACCGCCGACGGCGATGGGCTGCGGCTCGACGGCGAGAAGGCGTACGTCACCAATGGCGGGCTGGCGCGGCTGCTGACGGTGACGGCGGCGAGCGCAGGCGAAGGCGGGCTGGCGAAGGGGATGGCGATGGTCGCCGTGCCGATGCTCGGCCGCGGGGTCGTTCGGCTGTCGGAAGAAAAGAAGCTCGGGCTGCGGGGCTCTTCGACGACGGGCTGCCTGCTCGATGGAGTGAAGGTGCCGCAGCACTGGATGCTCGGCGACCCATCCACTGGCAAGGCGCAGCTGGATCACACGCTCGCCTGGGGCCGCACGCTGCTGGCGGCCGGCTGCGTGGGCGCAACGACCTCGGCCCTCGGCCGGGCGCGAGATCACGCCGCGATGCGCCGCCAGTTCGGCCGGCCCCTGGAAGAGCAGCCGGTGATTCAGGGGCAGCTGGCCTCGGCGACGGTGCTGCTCGGAGCGATGAGGGCGCTGATGGAGACAGCGGCAGCGCAAGCGGACGACGCAGCGCTGCACCGCTGGTCGGTGAGCGCGAAGGTGTTCTGCAGTGAGCAGGGCTGGGCCGTGACGGACACGGCGCTGCAGCTGCACGGAGCGATGGGCTACCTCGAAAATAGCGGCCTGCCGATGATGCTGAGGGACATGCGGGTGACCCGCATCTTCGAAGGCGCCAACGACGTGCTCATCACCCACGCGGGCGCGCTCGAGCTGCAGCACCCCGCGGCCCGCGACGACCTTCCTTCGATGGCGCAGCACGTGGCCGACGCGGTGGCGCGGCGGGGGCAGCGGCTGCGCGAGGAGCTGGGGGTGCGCGCGTTCCGCCGGCCCGAGCTGCTGCACTGGCTGGGGCTGGCCGTCGTCTGGCGGGACGCGGTGGTCGCGGGGTGCCGCCACTTCGACTCGGGCGCCTGGCAACGGACGCTGTGCCGCGAGGCGTGCGCCGCGCGGAGGTCCGCCGATCGAAGGCTTCACCCCGCCGACGATCAAGCGCAGATCCTCGCGAGGTCGCGATGAAGGTCTTGTTCGTCTACCCGGGGTTCGAGCGCCACTCGCAGGCGCACCCCGAGCTGAAGCAGTGGGTGCCGATGAACGAGTACCTGGGCTCGCCGTCGCTGGGGCTGGCGACGATCGCCGCCGTGACTCCCAGGGGCATCGAGCTCGAGTACCGCGATGATCGGGTGACGCCGGCCGACTCGCCGACCGACGCGGATCTGGTCGCGATGTCGTTCTTCACTCCGGCGACCACCCGGGCCTTTGCGCTGGCGAAGTATTTCCGCGGCCAGGGCAAGCCAGTGGTCGCCGGCGGCATCTTTCCGACTGCGATGCCGCAGGAGTGCGCGCCGCACTTCGATGCCGTGGTGGTGGGCGAGGGCGAGCGGCTGTGGCCGAAGCTGCTGGCCGACTTCCAGGCAGGCGCGCTGCGCAGCGAGTACGGCGAGGATCAAGCGTTCGCGCTCGAAGACGCGCCGCTGCCGAAGGTCTCGATGTACTTCGGGGCCGAGACAGACGGCTTTCGGCCCGACGACTACCCGGTGCAGCTGTCGCGCGGCTGCCCACTGAAGTGCCAGGCATGCGTGCTGCCGCTGTCGATGCGGCGCACGATTCGCGAGCACACGCTGCCGCACGCGCTGAGCCAGCTGTGGCAGCTGAAGCGGGCTGGCAAGCGCGCCTGCCTCACCGAGGACACCAGCTGGTTTCCCGGCCGGCCGGCCAACGCGCTGAAGGCGCTGTTCCGCGCGATGATCGCCGAGGGCCTCGAGGCGAGCATCAGCTACATCGGAATCTCGATGCCGCAGCTGCTGGTGGCCAGCGACGAGCTGCTGCTGCTCGCGCGAGAGGCCGGGGTCGGGATGTTCTACCTGGTCGGCGGGTTCGACCCGATCACCACCCGGGCGTTCACCGGGCACGACGCCACAGCGCTCGAGCGCGCGCACCGGGCGGTCGCGCGGGCGCACACGGCGCGGATCGAGCCGTACACCAGCTTCTTGCTCGGCAACGACGCCGACGATCTGCAGACCGTCGATCGGATGCTTGCCTTCGCCTCAGCGTCGGGGATTACGAAGGCCGAGTTCGCGATCTTCACGCCGTACCCCGGCACCCCCGCGTGGGATCGGCTCAATGCCGAAGGGCGGATCACCTCGCGCGCGTGGCATCGCTACAACGACGCCAACGTGGTGTTCCGCCCAGCACAGATGACGGCGGCCGAGCTCACCGACGGCTACCTGCGGCTGTGGCGAGAGTTCTACGCCGGCAAGGGCGAGTGGGCGCAGCGGGGCCAGGCCGAGCGCACGATTCAATTCTGAACGCCTTGGTCGCAGAGCAGCGGTGTGGACCGCAAGGGGGCAGCCCTTGATCGCGATCAAGCGGTGGGGCGCGCCTCGTAGTGGGGAAGCTCGGGAGCGATCAGCGACAGCTCGGTGAGCACCCACTGGCGGTGCTCGACCTCTTCCTCGCGCAGCGCGCTGAAGAACCCTCTGACGTCGGGGCTCTTCACCGAGATCAGCGCGCGCTCGAAGAAGTCTTTCGCTTTCTCTTCGGCCCTGAGGGCGAACTCCAGCGCCTGCCGAAGCGACAGCTCGATGCGCCCGTCGATGACGTGCGGCGCCTCGACGTCTGCGAGCATCGCGTGGGTCACCTGGCTCGGGGCGTCGCCAAAGAGCTGGCGTCGCTTCTCGAGCAGCTCGGTGCGGTGGCCCTCTTCCACCCGGGTCATCCTCTCGAAGAAGGTGGCAGCGGCAGCGGTGTGCTGCATCCGCATCTGGCCGGCGAGCTCGACGTAGCGGTCGCGCGCTTCCTCTTCGATCAGCACGGCCAGGTCGAGGGCGTCTTTCAGGGTCAAGGTCTCGAAGTCGATTGTCTGGGGAACCACGGGGTCTCCTTTTCAGGCTGCGCGAACGTCGTGGCGAAGCTGCTCGACACACGAACGGGTGTCTTCTCAAGCATCGAGGGTGCCACCGGCGCACGGCTCGGGCAGTCGGCGCAGGGTGCAAGTTCTGGTGCGCAGGGCCGCAGGGTGCAGCTTCTGCACGCGCCGCGTCACACCGCCGGTGCGTGGGTGCGTGCCGCTACCGCAGGCAGCCAGGCGTCAAACACCGCCGCCACGTTTCGCAGCAGCAGCTGGCCGATGGGCGTGACCTCGAGGGTCGAGGCCTGCCAGGCGACCAGGCCGTCTGCCTCGAGCGGCGCGAGGGCGGCCAGCTCGGGGGCGAACTTGCTGGCGAAGTCGAGGTGGTGGGCGCGGCCAAAGGCGATGGTGTCGAGCTTCAGCTGGCAGAAGAGGGTCATGATCAGCTCGCGGCGCAGATCGTCTTCGGCGCTCGAGCGCCACCCGCGCACCACTGGCAGCTGGCCGCGCTCGACCCGGTCGGCCCAGTCGTGCACCTCGTGGGCGTTCTGAAGGAAGGTGCCGCCGATGTCCGAGATCGACGATGGCCCGAACGCGAGCACGTCGGACTGGGCGCAGGTGGTGTAGCCCATGAAGTTCCGCCGCAAAGTGCCGCGGGCCTGCGCCACGCTCAGCTCGTCGTTGGCGAGCGCGAAGTGATCCAGGCCGATCGTCTGGTAGCCGGCTGCGCGCAGCCGGTCGATCGCGAGGGTGAGGATTCGAAGCCGTTCGTCGGGGCCGGGCAGCTCGTTGGCTTTGATCGCGCGCTGGTGCTTCTTCAGGTGGGGCAGGTGGGCATAGCCGAACAGCGCGATGCGATCGGGCTGCAACAGCTCGATCTGATCGAGGGTGTCGGCGAAGCGGGCCGCGGTCTGCAGCGGCAGCCCGTACATCAGGTCGACGTTGACGCTCTTCATCCCTTCCGCTCGGGCGCAGCCAATCAGCTCGAGCGTCTGGCCGAACGGCTGAGGCCGGTTCACCCGCTGCTGAACCTGAGGGTCGAAGTCCTGCACGCCCATGCTGATTCGGTTGAAGCCGAGCTTCGCCAGCGCGCGGATCTGCTCGAACGACGTGACCGGCGGGTGCACCTCGATCGACGCCTCGATGCCGCGGTCGAAGGGAAAGTGGCGGGCGACGCTCTGGGTGAGGCGGGCGAGCTGGGCGCTGTCGAGCCAGGTCGGAGTGCCTCCGCCCAGGTGCAGCTGCACCACCTGGGGCCTGCGGGGCATCAGCGCAGCGACCTGGGCCAGCTCGCGCTCGAGCGCGGCGAGGTACCGCTCGCCCAGCTGTTGTCGCTGGGTCACCACCATGTTGCAGCCACAGTAGAAGCAGAGCTTTCGGCAGAAGGGCACGTGGACGTAGAGCGACACGGGCCGCGCGCCGGCGGAAGCGAAGGCGGCTCGAGCGAACGCCGGGTCCTGCGGCTTCCACAGGTTCGCCGAGGGGTACGAGGTGTAGCGGGGCACAGGCACGGTGCCGTAGCGGCCGAGCAGTTGGGCGTCGAGCATGCCAGTCACCCGCCCGCCGGCCCGACGCGTGCGCGGGTGAGGCTGCGCAGTTGCTGGGGATCGAAGGGCTTCTCGAGTTGAAGGTTGGGGATGCCAGCGAGGAAGGCGCGCGCCTCGTCGGTGAAGCTGCCCCCGGTGAGGAACACCAGCTTGGCCAGGCTCTGGGGCCAGTGGCGGGCGACCTGCGCGTAGAGCTCGAGGCCGCCCATCTCGGGCATCTGCAGATCGCAGTAGATGACGTCGTACCGGCCACCCGCCTCGATGCGCGTGAGGGCGGCGCGCCCGTCGTGAACCACCTCGACGTCGTGCTCGCGCGACAGCGATCGGGCCAGCGCCGCGCCGACCAGCGGGTCATCGTCCACGATCAGCACCTTGCCCCGCGACAGCACGGGGGCGGGCGCGGCGACGGCCGCCGGAAACCGGAGCGTGAACGTGGTGCCCTTGCCGAGCTCGCTGGTGACCTCGATCTTCCCCCCGGCGGCGTGGACGATGCCGTGGCAGATGCTCAGGCCCAGCCCGGTGCCCTGGCCCACGGGCTTGGTGGTGAAGAAGGGGTCGAAGATCTTCGGCAGCACGTCCGGAGGGATCCCCATGCCGGTGTCGGTGACCGTCGCGATCGCCATGCCTTCCCCGGCGCGGAGCGAGACCCGGATCTCGTTCTGCGCGCTGTCGCCCGCCGGAATCGCGTGGGCGGCGTTGATCAGCAGGTTCAAGAACACCTGGCCCAGCCGCGACTCGTTGGCGAGCACGGGCGGCACCTCGGCGAAGTCCTTCACCAGCCGCGCCCTGGGGCGGATCTCGGCAAAGGCCATGTTGGCCGCCGAGTCGATCACCCGCTGCAGCGCGACAGGCTCGCGGCGGTCTGAGTCCGACCGCGAGAAGGTGTTCAGATCGCGCACCACGTCGCGCACGCGTTCGGCGCCGCTGCGGGCCTCACGCAGCGCCGCCTCGACCTCGGCCAGCTGAGGGCAGCCCTCGGGGTTGCACAGCGTCGGCAGCTCGGCGGCGACGAAGTCGAGGTTCGCCATCACGTACGCCAACGGGTTCTTGATCTCGTGCCCTACGCCCGCGGCGAGGGTGCCCATCGCGATCATCCTGTCGATCTGCATCAGCTGGGCGGCGAGGTTCTTCTGGGCGGTGAGGTCGCGCGCCTGAAAGACGATCGCCGGCAGGTCGTTGAAGACAAGCCGCTGCGCGCTCGCCTCGACCGTCACCCCGCTGCCGTCTTTGCGAACCAAGCGCAGCTCGAAGTTTCCGGTGCTCGTGCCATCTTCCGAAAGCGTCGCCTCGCGCGCCTGCTCGGCGTCGCGATCGTCGGGGTGAATGAGGTCGCGCAGCGGCTTGCCCAGCAGCGCGTCGGGGCTGCGGTAGCCGAGCAGCGTGAGCACGCACGGGTTGACGAACACCAGGCTGCCGTCGCGGTGGACGACGATCGACTCGGCCAGCCCTTCGATCAGCGCCCGAAGGCTCGCCTCGGATCGGAGCAGGGCCTCCTGAGACGCCAGCAGGGGAGTGAGGTCGCGGTGGGTCGACAGGTAATGGGTCACGGCTCCGGCGTCATCGGTGAGCGGCACCACGGTCAGCTCGGCCTGGTAGTGATCGCCGTTCTTCTTCCGGTTGACCACCCGGCCAGTGAAGGGCTGGCCCTGCGCGAGGTGGGCCCAGAGCGCGGCGTAGACTGAGGGGTCGGTGAGCCCCGACTTGAGGAAGCGCGGGTTGTGGCCTTCGACTTCCGCGAGCGCGTATCCGTTGAAGCGGGTGAACGCGGCGTTGACGAAGCGCAACTGGCCCTCGAGGTCGGTGATCACCATCGGCTCGGGCAGCGCGTCGAGGGCTGACAGCCAGAAGCGCGAGTTCCACGTCGAATGGGAAGTGAGGGGAGCGTTCATGGTCATCAGAGTCCCGCAGCGAAGACCGGTGGAGACGCCGATGCAGTGCGGGCGACATGCCAGCGGCGCTCACTGGAGCCGGGCCGCGCAAGTTCTCGCCCAGCTCGGCTTTGGTGCAGAAGCTGCGCATGCCCGCTCGACCACCCGGGCAGCAGACGGCTGGCCGGGTTGTTGCGATAAGTCGCCGAATGAAAAGAACACTCGGCTCGGTCGCGCTCGCAGTCGTCTTCTCTCTTCCCGCTGCCGCAGCGGAGCCTTTGACCACCCTCGAGGCGACCGCCGCCGTGCCAACCGCGCAAGACGGCTGCCTGGACATCTCGGTGCGCGAGCTGGGGATGTCGGCGAAGCGGGTCGACGGTGAGCGCCGGTGGACCATCGGCCCCCAGTACCTGCACCCGTCGGTGAAGGCGGGCGGCACGTTCGGGGTGCGCTTCGAGAAAGGCGAGCAGGCGACCGTGGTTCGGGTGACCGCCACCTGGCCGGGCGCCCGAAAGGCGGCCGAGGTTCAGGGCGAGCTCGAGCAGAGGCTGACGTCGGTGGTGAGCAAGCTGTCGCAGATCTGCGGCGTGGTGAAGGCGGACGTGGCCTGCTCGGTCGTCGATGCCGCAGGGAAGACCGCCTGCACGAAGTAGCGGTTCCCAATCGTCACGGTCGCGCGGTCGACTGCTTCACCGCGTCGCGGCGGCCCGCGATCAGGTGCCAGAGCAGCAGCCCGAAGACGCCGATCACGAACACGCCCAGCAGGTAGCTGCCCGTCTCGGGGTATGAGTAGGTCTCGAAGTTGGCGACCGTCTTGTGCCCGAGCACCACCGGCATGAACGGCTTGATC
>Ga0335397_10000047_pt1 | contig 119635 bp, 99 predicted proteins | sample MAT04_FD_205740 | JGI IMG/M metagenome (GOLD analysis project Ga0335397, IMG submission 205740) | Freshwater microbial communities from Lake Fryxell liftoff mats and glacier meltwater in Antarctica - MAT-04 (spades assembly) (version 2) ...
AAGCTGCCGGTCTGCGCCAACAGCGCGATCAACGCGTTCTGGCGCAAGAAAGTCGATTTACCGGCCATGTTTGGGCCGGTCAGCAGCCAGATCTGCCCGGCCCCCACCCTTCCCTCCCCCGCTTGCGGGGGAGGGAAGGGTGGGGGGACCGGCGACAGGTCGCAGGCATTGGCGATGAACGGCTCGCCGGCGCGCTTGAGCGCCTGCTCGACCACCGGATGTCGGCCGCCTTCGATCGCGAAAGCGAGCGACCCGTCGACTTCCGGCCGGACGTAGTTGTCGGAGACGGCGAGCTTGGCCAGCGCGGTCGCGACGTCGAGCAGCGCAAACGCATGGGCCGCGGCGCGCAGATCGTCGCCGGCCGTGTCGATCATCGCCGCGAGGCGGTCGAAGATGTCCAGTTCGAGCCCGAGCGCGCGGTCGCCCGCATTGGCGATCTTGGCCTCGATCTCGCCGAGTTCGGCGGTGGTGAACCGCACCTGACCGGCCAGCGTCTGGCGATGGATGAAGGTGGCGTTGAGCGGCGGCGCCATCAGACGGTCGCCGTGCTGCGCGGTGACTTCGACGAAATAGCCGAGCACGTTGTTGTGCCGGATCTTCAGCCCTTTGACGCCGGTCTCGTCGGCGTAGCGCGCCTGCATCGCCGCCACCACGAGGCGCGAGGCGTCGCGCAGCTTGCGGGTCTCGTCGAGCGCAGCCTCATAACCGTCGCGGACGAATCCGCCGTCGCGTTTCAACAGCGGCAGATCGTCGGCGAGCGCGCGGGCGAGTTCTTGGCAGAGATCGCGCGATGGCCGCCGCAGCGCCGCCATCGCGGCGGCGATGTCGTGCGGCGGTTGGGCGAGCTGCGAAAGCTGCGCCAGCACCTGGTCGGCGGCGCTCACGCCGTCGCGCAGGCTCGCGAGATCGCGCGGCCCGCCGCGGCCGAGCGACAGCCGCGCCAGCGCCCGCGCCATGTCGGGCGCGGCGCGGAGCGCGCTGCGGATCTGTTCGCGCAGCGCGCTGTCCGCGACGAAGGCCGCGACCGCGTCGAGCCGCCGCGCGATCGCCGCCTCGTCGGTCAGCGGCGCCGCGAGCCGCTGGGCGAGGAGGCGCGAGCCGGCGGCGGTGACGGTGCAGTCGATCGCATCGAGCAGCGAGCCGCGGCGTTCGCCGCCCAGCGTGCGGGTCAGTTCGAGATTGGCGCGGGTGGCGGGATCGATCGCCATGGTGGCGCCTGCGGCTTCGCGCGCCGGCGGCGACAAAGGCGGCCGCTTGCCGAGCTGGGTGCGATCCACATAGGTGACGCAGGCGGCGGCCGCAGCGGCCTCGAGCCGCGACAGCGCGGCGAGGCCGTCCATGGTGGCCACCGCGAAGTAATCGCACAGCCGCCGCTCGGCGGTGGCCGAGTCGAACACGTCGCGGGTCAAGGGCGTCACCGCGGCGAGTTCGCGCAGGCTCGGCCCGAGTTCGGCGTCGCTGTACAGCGCGTCCGAGACGATCGCCTCGTTCGGGTTGATCCGCGCCAGCGTCGCCGACAATTCGCCGGTCGCGCATTCGGTGACGCAGAATTCGCCGGTCGAAATGTCGATCCAGGCGAGCCCGATGCGATCAACGCCGGCCGAGCCGCGCGTGCGCGCGATCGCCATCAGATAGTTGTTGGCGCGGGCGTCGAGCAGCGTGTCTTCGGTGAGCGTGCCGGGCGTGATCAGTCGCACCACGTCGCGGCGCACCACGCTCTTGCGGGCGCGCGCCGCCGCCGGGTCTTCGGTCTGCTCGCACACTGCGACGCGATGCCCCAGCGCGATCAGCCGGTGCAGGTAATCGTCCGATCGCTCCACCGGCACGCCGCACATCGGAATGTCGGCGCCGAGATGCTTGCCGCGCTTGGTCAGCGTGATGCCGAGCGCGCGCGAGGCGATCTCGGCGTCCTCGAAGAACAGCTCGTAGAAATCGCCCATCCGGTAGAACAGCAGTAGGCCGGGATTGGCGGCCTTGATCTCGTGATACTGCTCCATCATCGGCGATACCCGCGCCGGCGGTTCGGCCGGGGCGGCGATATCGGGCTGCGGAGGAATGTCGGGACGGATGGTCATGACCCGATGCATAGCAAGAATTCGCCGCGGCTTCCTACCGGGCGAGCGCCGCCATGCACGGTTTCCGCGAGGTTCCAAGCGTTCCGCGTGCATTGACCTGCCACGAGCCGCTTCCTAAAAGTCGCACTCAATTCCGGCGACTGAGCCCGGATCGCGCCAGCACAAGGGAGAGTTTCATGGCCGACGTGTTTGTCTGCGACGCAGTGCGCACCCCGATCGGCCGGTTCGGCGGGTCGCTCGCCCGGGTCCGCGCCGACGACCTCGCCGCGGTTCCGATCAAGGCTCTGATCGCCAGGCACCCCAATCTCGACTGGAGCGCGGTGGACGAGGTGTTTTTCGGCTGCGCCAACCAGGCCGGCGAGGACAACCGCAACGTCGCGCGGATGGCGGCGCTGCTGGCCGGCCTGCCGGATTCGGTGCCGGGCCAGACCCTGAACCGGCTGTGCGCCTCGGGCCTCGACGCGGTCGGCGCCGCGGGCCGCGCGATCCGCGCCGGCGAGATCGATCTCGCCATCGCCGGCGGCGTCGAATCGATGACGCGGGCGCCGTTCGTGCAAGGCAAGGCGACCGAGGCGTTCTCGCGCGCGGCCGAGATTTTCGACACCACGATCGGCTGGCGCTTCATCAATCCGCTGATGAAGGCGCAATACGGCGTCGACGCGATGCCGGAGACCGGCGAGAACGTCGCCGAGGAATTCCAGATTTCGCGCGCCGACCAGGACGCGTTCGCGATCCGCTCCCAGCAGCGCGCCGGCGCGGCGATCGCCGCGGGTTATTTCGCCGAGGAGATCGCGCCGGTGTCGGCGCCGGGCGGCAAAGCGGGGCCGATCATCGTCGACAAGGACGAGCATCCGCGCCCGGAGACCACGCTGGAAGGCCTCGCCAAGCTCAAGCCGATCGTGCGCAATCCCGGCACGGTGACGGCCGGCAACGCCTCGGGCGTCAATGACGGCGCAGCGGCGATCATCGTCGCCTCCGAAGCCGCGGTGAAGAAACACGGGCTGACGCCGCGGGCGCGCATTCTCGGCCTCGCCTCGGCCGCGGTGCCGCCGCGGATCATGGGCATCGGCCCGGTGCCGGCGACCCGCAAGCTGATGGACCGGCTCGGCCTGAAGATCAGCGATTTCGACCTGATCGAACTCAACGAGGCGTTCGCCTCGCAGGGCATCGCCTGCCTGCGTCAGCTCGGCGTCGCCGACGATGCGGATTTCGTCAATCCGCATGGCGGCGCGATCGCGCTCGGCCATCCGCTCGGCATGAGCGGCGCGCGGCTGGCGCTGACAGCGGTGCACGGCATGGAAAAGCGCGGCGGCAGGCTGGCGCTGGCGACGATGTGCGTCGGCGTCGGCCAGGGCGTCGCGATGGCGATCGAGAAGTTGAACTAAGCGCTTCGTCGGCGAGGGGCGGCGCGCTGCCGCGCGCCGTCATTGCCGAGCTTGATCCGGCATGCGCATGGCTGCGCGCGGCGCGGAACCGGGCTCGGCATCGACGAGGCTTGTGCGCGCGGACCTAGTCAACTATCGGTTGGCGCTGCCGCGTCGGGGGCCGCGGATCTGTGCTGCTGCCTTGAGGCGATGCGATGACAGCTTTGAAGCCGGCCTTTCCCGCGCCGAATCACGACCACGAGCGCTGCGCCGCGGACGGCATCGAACACGCCGAACGGATCTGCGCCGACCGATCGCAGAATCTGACCCCGATCCGGAAGCAGGTGCTGCGCGCGCTGCTGTCCAGCCATCGTCCGCTCGGCGCCTATGAGGTGATCGACGAATTGGCGCGGGACATGCCGCGGCCGGCGCCGATCACGGTCTATCGCGCGCTCGACTTCCTGATGCAGAACGGGCTGGTGCACCGGATCGAAAGCCGCAACGCTTTCCTGGCCTGTGGACGCGACCACGACGACGCCTCGGCGGTCGCATTCCTGATATGCGAATGCTGCGGCTCGGTCGGCGAGATCCCCGCGGCCGCGGTGGCCCAGAGCCTCAGCGACGCCGCGCGCGGGTCCGGCTTCACCCCGAAGCTATCGGTGGTGGAGATCACCGGAGTCTGCGGGCATTGCCAATCCGACTGACGCGGTCTACGCCTTGATGGATCGGGAGGAGCGTCGCGCGCACGCGCACACGCCCGCCACAACACGGCGAAAAGCCGGAGGCGCAATGTCGATTTTCTCACCAGTTTTTTCACTTCCGCAACCATCCGGCCGATGTCGTCCATAAGCAGTGCGGTCGCCCGGCCGTTGAGCGCGGGCGCGATCGCGCTGATGCTGCTGTGCTGCTTCAGCTGGGGCTTCAACCAGATCGCGGTGAAGCTGGTGCTGCCGGAAATCCCGCCGTTCCTGCAGGCTGCGATGCGCTCGATCGCCGGGCTGATCGTGATCCTGATCATCGCCTGGGCGCGCGGGGTGAAACTGTTTCAGCGCGACGGCACATTGAAGGCCGGGCTGCTCGCCGGCGTGTTGTTCGGGATCGAATTCGTCCTGATCTATCGCGGCCTGCTGCTGACCACGGCGTCGCGCGGGGTGGTGTTTCTGTACACGGCGCCGTTCATCGTGGCGCTCGGCTCCTACCATTTCCTCGGCGAGCGGCTGCGCACGCTGCAATGGGCCGGGCTGGCGCTCAGCTTCGCCGGCGTGGCGCTGGCGATCGGCGTGCCGCAGCCCGATGTCGACGCGACGGTGCTGATCGGCGACCTGATGCTGGTCGGAGGCGGCGCGATGTGGGGGGCCACCACCCTGATCGTCAAGGCCAGCCGGCTGCAGCAGGCCCCCGCCGAGAAGGGGCTGGCCTACCAGGTGGCGATTTCGATCCCGATTCTGCTGCTGGCGGCGCTGATTTCCGGCGAAACCATCGACAAAATGCCCGGACCGCTGTCGCTCACGCTGATGGCCTACCAGTCGATCTGGGTGGTCGGACTGACGTTTCTGCTCTGGTTCGGGCTGGTCAAGACCTATTCGGCCAGCAAATTGTCGGCATTTACCTTCATTACCCCTTTATTCGGGGTGGCGGCGGGCTATCTGATCATGCACGACCCGCTCAACCCGGCCTTCGGCGTTGCGGCGCTGCTGGTGATCGCCGGCCTTTATCTGGTCAACCGGCCGGCCAAGGCCGTCCCGGCCTGAGGTTCCTGCGCCGATTGATCCATTGCTGAATGTCACAAAAACCTGATATTCCGGACGCCATGAACAAGCTCGAAAATCCGCTGCAGAACGACGTCGCAGGCCCCGCGCCGCGCCGCCAAACCACCCAGGTCATGGTCGGCGATATCGCCGTCGGCGGCGGTGCGCCGATCGTCGTGCAATCGATGACCAACACCGACACCGCGGATGTCGAAGGCACCATCAAGCAGGTCGCCGCACTCGCCCGCGCCGGTTCCGAAATGGTCCGGATCACCGTCGACCGCGAAGAGGCCGCCGCAGCCGTGCCGCACATCCGCGACGGCCTCCGCAAGCTCGGCCTGACCACGCCGCTGATCGGCGATTTCCATTACATCGGCCACAAGCTGCTCGCCGACTATCCGGCCTGCGCCGAGGCGCTCGACAAATACCGGATCAATCCGGGCAATGTCGGCTTCAAGAACAAGCGCGACAGCCAGTTCACCGACATCGTCGAGATTGCGATCAAGAACAACAAGGCGGTCCGGATCGGCGCCAATTGGGGCTCGCTCGACCAGGAGCTGCTGACCAAGCTGATGGACGAGAACGCCGCCTCCGCCCAGCCGCGCGACGTCCGCGCGGTCACCCGCGAGGCGATGGTGCAGTCGGCGCTGCTGTCGGCGGCGCGCGCCGAGGAGATCGGCCTGCCGAAGACCAAGATGATCCTGTCGGCCAAGGTCTCGGCGGTGCAGGATCTGATCGCGGTGTATCAGGACCTCGCGTCGCGCTCGGACTACGCCATCCATCTCGGCCTGACCGAGGCCGGCATGGGCTCGAAGGGCATCGTCGCCTCCTCGGCCGCGCTCGGCATCCTGCTGCAGCAGGGCATCGGCGACACCATCCGGATTTCGCTCACGCCGGAGCCCGGCGGCGATCGCACGCTGGAAGTTCAGGTCGCGCAGGAACTGCTGCAGACGATGGGCTTCCGCACCTTCGTGCCGCTGGTCGCAGCTTGCCCGGGCTGCGGCCGCACCACTTCGACCACATTCCAGGAACTGGCCCGCTCGATCCAGGATTTCATCCGGCTGGAAATGCCCAGCTGGAAGACCCGCTATCCCGGCGTCGAGAACCTCAACGTCGCGGTGATGGGCTGCATCGTCAACGGCCCGGGCGAGAGCAAGCACGCCAATATCGGCATCTCGCTGCCCGGCACCGGCGAAAGCCCGGCTGCCCCGGTGTTCGTCGACGGCCAGAAGTTCCGCACTCTGCGCGGCCCGTCGATCGCCACCGATTTTAAGGCGCTGGTGATCGACTATATCGAGCAGCGCTACGGCGCGGGCACCAAGCCCGGCGCGCCGCAAATGGTGCCGGCGGCGGAGTAATCCGCCGACCGCCCTGCAGTGGATCGTCAAAAGATCCGCCAGTGTTTGCGTTTCCATCGATCGACGATGACGCGAAGCAGTGAGCATTTTTGCTCCAATCGAGCGAAGCGGTGCGCCTATGGTTGGCTGCATCTCCGCTCATCGCCGGCTTCAGCCCGGAAGACATGCGCGTCCCTGATTTTTCAGATTGGATCGATGCATGCAGTTCACGAGATTGACGGCCACCTTTGCATTGGTCGTCTTGGGGCTCGCCGCCCTATGGGCGCTCAGCCTGGCGCCGGGCGCGCTGTCGCAGGGATTCTGGGCGACGCGCACCACGCTCGTCTACGGCACAGGCGTGATGGCGCTTGGTCTGATGTCCGTCGGCATCATCCTGGCGGCGCGGCCGGTGTGGTTCGAGACTCCGCTGGGCGGTCTCGACAAATTCTATCGCCTGCACAAATGGCTGGGACTCTCGGCGCTGGGATTCGCGCTTGCGCATTGGGTGCTGCGCAAGGGGCCGTCATGGATCACCGAACTGGGGCTGTTCGCGATTCCGCCGAAGCCGCCGCACGCGAAGGACGTCCCCACCGGTTTTGATGTGTTTCGCGATCTGCGGGATTTTGCCGCCGAGATCGGCGAATGGGCGCTCTATCTGCTCGTCGCCCTGGTTGCTCTCGCGCTGTGGAAGCGCTTTCCGTACAAGTACTTCTTCAAGACCCATCGGCTGATGCCGATGGTCTATCTGGTTCTGGTGTTTCACGCCTTCATCCTGATCGACCGGAGCTACTGGACACAGCCGCTCGGTCCGGTGTTGGCGCTGCTGCTGGCGGCCGGCACGCTCGCCGCCTTGATTGCGCTGTTCCGAAAGATCGGCAGTGGCCGCCAGGCCTCGGGAAAGATTGCGACGCTGCGTCTGTACGAAGGCAATCAGGTTCTCGACGTTGGAGTCCGCCTCGAAACCGCCTGGCGCGGGCATGAGGCCGGCCAGTTCGCGTTCGTGAATTTCGACGATATCGAGGACGCTCACCCGTTCACGATTTCCTCGACCTGGCAGAACGACGGGATGCTGCTTTTCACGATCAAGGGGCTCGGCGACTACACGCGTTCGCTGGCTGGCAGCCTCCGTCTCGGACAGGGCGTCGTGGTTGAAGGCCCCTATGGGCGGTTCGATTTTCACGGCGATGCCGGTCGGCAGATCTGGATCGGCGGCGGTGTCGGCGTCACGCCGTTCATCGCCCGGCTGCGGGATCTCGCGCGGGTGGGCCGGTCGGAGCCGGTCGACCTGTTCTATGCGACGAACGTGCCGGACACCGCCTTCATCGCACCGATCAGGCAACTCGCGCTGCAAACCGGAATATCGTTTCATCTGGTAGACGGATCGCAAGACGGACGCCTGACCCTGGAAAGCCTCGCTGCCACGGTGCCGGACTGGAAGCAGGCCGATATCTGGTTTTGCGGACCCAGCGGATTTGGCGACGCCATGCGCGGCGCGATGATTGCGCAAGGGCTGCCGAAAGCCCGCTTCCATCAGGAACTATTCGAGATGCGATGATTGCGGGCCAGCATCTGCGCGCAGGCGCCTCACCGCGCTCCCTTGCGAAACTCCCGGTTGGCGAGGCTCGCTTCTTCCAGATCGAGGTCGCGCTCGATCCGGCGGCGGGCTTCGTCGGTGATCTTGCCGTCGCGGAGCTGGGCGTGAATGAAACGGCGCTCGGCCGCGATCAGTTCGCGCACCAGCGCCCGCTCATCAGCGGTCACCGCATAGGCCTCGTCGTCGAGCGACGCCGGGAGCTGATTGGCGCGGATGTCGTGTCGCGCGCGTAGCAGCGTCACCACCTCGTCGGACAATTCGCGATCATTGGTCATCGCATCGAGCGAGGCGAGCGCGGCCGACAACGCCTCGCGCCGCGCCGCGATCTCGTTTTCGTGTTCGGCGATGTGCTCGCTCTGGCCGTCGCGGGCGACGCCGAGCGCCATCACCACCGCCGGCAGTGTCGAGCCGAGCCCGACCACCGTGATCAGGATGACGCCGAAGGCCACGAACAGGATCAGATCGCGATCGGGAAAGCCGGAGCCGTCCGGCAGCGTGAACGGCAGCGCCAGAGCGGTGGCGAGCGACACCGCGCCACGTACGCCGGTGAAGGCGACCACGAACACCGCACGCCAGGGCGGAGACGGATCGCTGATGCGCAGCCGTTTGCTCAGAATCCGCGGCAGATAGGACGCCGGAAACACCCACAGGAAACGCGCGACGATGACGATCGTCGCCACCAGCAGCGTCGCCGCCACGATGTCATCGAGCGGAAACGCCTTCGATCGCTCCAGGATCGCGCGCATCTGGAAGCCGGTGAGCAGGAACAGCAGCCCCTCGATCAGATAGATCACCAAATCCCAGAAGAAGATGCCCTGCAGCCGTGTCGCCGCCGGGATCAGCAGCGGCCCGTTCCACGAAATGTACAGCCCGCACGCCACCGTGGCGATCACGCCGGAGCCGCCGAGATGCTCCGGGATCCAGTAGGCGATGTAAGGCGTCAGCAGCGACAGCGTGATCTCGATCTGCGGGTCGCGCGCGTAGTGCCGGGCGCGCAGGCTGAGCCAGCCGACGGCGACCCCGAACGCCAGCTCGCCGACCATGATCGCGGCAAAGGTGCCGGATGCTTTCGGCAGGGAAAACACACCGGTCATGATCGCGGCCAGCGCGAAGCGGTACAGGATCAGCGCGGTGGCGTCGTTGGCCAGACCCTCGCCCTCCAGCACCACGATGATCCGGCGCGGCAGGCCGAGTTTGCGCGCAATCGCCAGCGGGGCAACGACGTCGGGCGGCGCGACGATCGCGCCGAGCAGGAAGCCGACGCTCCACGACAGGCCCAGCAGATAGTGCGTCGCCACCGCGACCGCGCAGGCGGTGAAGATCACGCAGCCGATCGCCAGCAGGCCGATCGGCCGCAGGTTGGAACGGAACTCGCGCCAGCTCATTGCGACGCTCGCCGAATAGATCAGCGGCGGCAGCACCAGCAGCAGGATCAGGTCCGGCGGCAACTGGATCGCGGGCATTCCGGGAATGAACGCCAGCACGATGCCGGCCAGCAGCAGCAGGATCGCCGGCGCTACGTGAAAACGCCGCGCCAATAGCGCGGTCCCCGCCAGCACCGCGAGCAAGATCAGGAAGATCAGGAATTTCGCTTCCACGAGACCGCAATGTCGTTGGTGGAATGGACCGGCGACGACCTGCATCGCCCGACCGCCGGATCAGGTCAAGTGATACGAGCCGGCGGGCTTCTCCGGGCAGGTGATGGGGCGAGCGTCGAAAGCGCCGTCAGATCGCGCCGGCGGCGATGTTGACCATCAGTGCAACCAGCGCGGTGTTGAAGACGAAGGACACCACGCCGTGGGCGGTCGCGGTGCGGCGGATGGTCTTGTCGGTGATGCCGACATCGGACACCTGCGCGGTCATCCCGATCACGAACGAGAAGTACACGAAATCCCAATAGTCGGCGTCCTCGTGCGTGTCGCCGCTCGGGAACTGCAGGCCGCCGACTTCGGCGCCGCGATAATATTCATGTGCGTAGTGCAACGCGAAGGTCGTATGCACCGCCGCCCATGACAGCGCGATCGTCACCGTTGCGAGCGCGAGCTCCGCGGCGCCGCGATGCCCGGAGCCGAGTTCGGCGACGATCGCGGCGATGCTGGCGAACGCGCCGGTCGCCGTCACCATCAGGATCAGGAAACGGCCATCGTCCTGCAGCACCGCATTGCGGCGGATGTAGTCGACGTCGCAGCGGGCCATCATGCTGAAAGCGAGCGCCAGATACACGACGATCGAGACGTCCCAGCCGATCAGCGCCTGCGTCACCGGCCGCAGCGACGCCGGCAGCAGCAGCGCCGCGACGAATCCGACCGCAACCGAAATGAACAGGCGCGGCCGGGACACCACCACCCGGACCGCGCGCGGCAGTTTTCTGAAGCGCAGCAGACGTGGATCGTCTGGCGCCTCGCGGCTCATGCGTGAACTAGCTCTTTCGCTCGGCGACGAAACGCGCGGCGGCGCGGAGTACGTCGCCCTTCTCGCCGAACGGCGCGAGCGCCTCGTCGGCGCGCACCAGCAAATCGCGCACCCGCTGCTTGGCGCCGTCAATGCCGAGCTGGGTGACGAAGGTGGTCTTGCCGAGTGCGGCGTCGGCGCCCGCCGGCTTGCCGAGCGCTGCGGCGTCGCCCTCGACGTCGAGCAGATCGTCGGCGATCTGGAACGCCTCGCCGAGCGCGCGGCCGTAATCGTCGAGCGCGCGATAATGCTCCGGCGGAGCTTCGCCGAGGATCGCGCCGGCGACGCAGCCATAGCGCAGCAGCGCTCCGGTCTTCATCTGCTGCAGCCGCGCGACGTCGACCGGCTCGCGATCGCCGAACCGGCCTTCGCCGGCGAGATCGAGGATCTGGCCGCCGACCATGCCGCCGAAGCCGGCGCAGCGCGCCAGCACCCGGTTGAGGTCGAGCCGCACCTGCGGATCGCGATGCACTTCGTCGCGGGTGATGATGTCGAACGCGAAGGTCAGTAGCGCGTCGCCTGCGAGGATCGCGGTGGCGTCGTCATAGGCCTTGTGCAGGGTCGGCCGCCCGCGGCGCAGATCGCTGTTGTCCATCGCCGGCAGATCGTCGTGGATCAGCGAATAGCAGTGGATGCATTCCAGCGCCGCGCCGACCAGCAGCGCCGAGGCGCGCTCGACGCCGAATACCGCCGCGCTTTCCACCGCGAGAAACGGCCGCAGCCGCTTGCCGCCGCCGAGCGTCGCGTAGCGGATCGCCTCCATCAGCCGGCGCGGACGGGTAATCTCGTCCGGCAGCAAATCGTCGGACAGCAACCGTCCGAGCAGGGCTTCGATATCCTCGGCGGTGGTGTCGAGCCGTTTGGCGAAGTCGATAGTGGAAGTGCCGGTGGCCATTCGGAAGTGCTCCAGATAAAATTCGGCCGGACCATTCATCATGGCACCGACTTCGTCAATTCGGCGCTCGACGCGGCGGTTCATCAAGGGGCGTAAATGATGCCGGGCATTCCGATCCTCGCCGCCGAGAGCCGTCCGGCTCCCACCGGGGCGGCATGAAAAGGGCAATCCGTGCCGCGATCCTGACGGTGCTGGTGCTGCTCGCGGCGCCCTATGTCCTGACCCTTTTGTACGGCGCGGGCCAGCCGGTCTCGACCCTGATGATCTGGCGCTGGCTGACCGGGGCGACGGTGACTCGGGAATGGGTCGACATCGAGCGGATCTCACCGGCCTTGCCGCGCACCGTGGTCGCCTCCGAGGACGCCAAGTTCTGCAGCCATCGCGGCATCGATTGGGACTCGGTCCGGGACGTGATCGACGACATGCAGGACGGCGAAGCCACCCGCGGCGGCTCCACCATCACCCAGCAGGTCGCCAAGAACCTGTTCCTGTGGCCGGGTCGCAGCATGGTGCGAAAGGCGCTGGAGTTCCCGCTGGCGCTCTGGATCGACCTCGTGCTGTCGAAACAACGGGTTCTCGAACTCTATCTCAACATCGCCGAATGGGGACCGGACGGACAGTTCGGCGCCGAGGCCGGCGCGCAATACGCGTTCGGCCGGTCGGCTGGCCAGCTCACCGCCCAGGAGGCGGCGCTGATGGCGTCGATCCTGCCCAATCCACGCACGCGCAGCGCAAGGAAGCCGGGGCCGGGGGTGCGCCGGTTGGCCGCGACCTATGTGGCGCGAGCCCGATCCGCGGAGTTGCAGCAATGCTGGCGCGAAAACAGCGCCTTGTCGGTCCATTGAGGCGGCCCGGCGCTCCGGTTGCTCTGTTTTCCATGTCTTTGGTCGCGTAAACCGGCGCTCACTTCGCTCGAAAACGCTCTAGCATTGCGGCAGGGCTTCCGTTATAAGCCCGGCCTAGCTTTACGCCTGCGCGCGAGCGCCGGGCCGTCCCGCTGTGGACGACGAGATCAATCCCGTCAAGGATCACTGATATGGCCGTTCCGAGAAGAAAAACTTCGCCCTCGCGGCGTGGCATGCGCAGGTCCGCGGACGCGCTGAAGCGCCCGACCTATGCTGAAGACAAGGATTCCGGCGAACTGCGCCGCCCGCATCATCTCGACCTCAAGACCGGGATGTACAAGGGTCGCCAGGTGATCAAGAAGAAGGACGCCTGAGCCAGACTCAGACGTTCGGCCTCAGGCGTTCGGCGCGGCACTGCCGCGCCCCGATTGCGGGATCAAAGGGTCTCGGGAAGGACGTCGCCTCGGCGACGTCGGGACGATCATATCGTCCCGCGTCAGCGTCCCGGGCGCCCGAATTCGTTCCAACTGTTGCGTTAGAGAGTAGCCGCCGGTCGCCCGGACGGACGCCCGTTGCTTTGTGGTCTTTCTGAACAACAGGCTTTTGCCGATGTCGATTATCGGTTTTCCGCTGCTGCTGATCCCGCTCGCGATCTGCAACATCGTCGTTTTTCTGATGCCGGGCGTCGGTTTCGACGCGCCTCTCACCCGCATCCCATTGCCCTCGGGCACAATCTGGACGATCAGCGCCGGCGAGATGCTGGTGGCGCTCGGCGTCCTGATGCTGCTGTTCGAAGTGATCAAGGCGGCCCGCCCCGGCGCCAAATACCTCACCGACCATCTGCTGTCGCTGCTGGTGCTCGGCGGCACGGTTGCGGAATTCGTGATGCTGCCGCAGTTCGGCAACGCCACGGTGTTCCTGCTGGCGACCTTGATGCTGGTCGATTTTCTCGCCGGCATCGCACTGCGTCATCGGCCGCAGCCGCGCACGGCCGGCCAAGCGCGTTCGGGGGCCGTCGCCAAGGTCGCCCCGTCGCCGGAGAAGTCTGCGGTTGCCGCTGCTCCGGCCGAAGCTCCCGTGGCGCCGTCTCCGACCGCTGAAGCGGCCTCGATTTCGGCGGCCTCGATCGCCGAAGCCGTGCTGCTCGATCGTCCTCAGCCGGTCGCAAGCGCGAAAGCCTCAGGATCGTCGCCCCGGATTCAGTCTCCGGGATTGCAGCCGGCAGACGCCGCCGCGGGCGTTCAGCCGCCGCGCTGAAAACCTCGAGATCCGGTCACGAGACCCGCCGGGTCCGGCCGGCCGCATAGGTCTTGGCCGAGCGATAGGCGGCCGTCGCCTGATTCTGCTCCGCGCGAGGCGCTTCGCGCGGGTGCGGATTGCCGCGGTCGATGGCCATCAATTGCGCGATGAAGTTGGACGACGGGCGGACCGGCCGGTCGGTATAGCGCATCCGCGGCTGCACCGGCGTCACCGGCGCCGGCAGAGTCTCGATCAACTCCGGCTCGGCGGCGTCGTCCGCCCCGAAATCGCGAATGTCGTCGTCGCCTTGATCGATCCAGATCTTCGTCATCGTCTGAACCTGCACCATTTCGAGACGCTCGCAGCGCCTCAACGGTATCATCGCAAGGAATATGCCGCCTCGAAGCGCTTCGTTCCGGGCGCCCCCGCGCATTGGTTTCCAGATTGTTAACGATCTCGGTCTAGCCTGAACAAGGTGCAGCCCCGTATTCTTCGGTGGAGAATCACCTGATCCCGTCCCGAAACGAGGCAGATGTGCCATCGGCCGATCCCGCGTCTGACCACGCCTCCGCGCCGCCCCGGTCGGTCGGCCCCGACCCCTCGGCGATCCTGGCCGCGCTCGGGCAAGCGGCCTTCGTCTGGGATCTGGCGACCGACGCCATCATCTGGACCGGCCGCGCTTCCGATCTGTTTCAGGACATTCCCGCCGAGACGCTGTCGACCGGCGCCGGCTACGCCTCGTTGCTCGAGCCGTCGCGGGCGATCCGCGCCGACGCGCTGCTCAACGGAGCCGCCGCAGCCGGGGAAAACTGCGTGCCGTACCGCATCGAATACGGTGTCCGCGCCGCGACCTCTGCGCCGATCATCTGGATCGAGGAAAGCGGCTTCTGGTACCCCGGAGCCGATGGCCGGCCCGCCTCCGTCGAGGGCATCGTCCGGATCAACAACGAACGCCACGCCCGCGAACAGCAGCTATTGCAGCTCTCGCAGCACGATCCGCTCACCGGCGAACTCAACCGCACCTATCTGGTCGCGGCGCTGGCCGAATCGATCGAAGAAGCAGCGCGTTTCCGCAGCAGCCTCTGCTTCATGCTGATCGGCCTCGACCATCTGGCGCGGATCAACGATTCCTTCGGGTTCGACGTCGCCGACGAACTGATTTGCACCATCGCCCAGCGGATCCGCGCGCGGCTGCGCTCCGGCGATCAGCTCGGCCGGTTCTCCGGCAACAAGTTCGGGCTGATCCTGAAGAATTGCACGGTCGACGACGCCCAGGTCGCGGCGGAGCGTTTCCTCATCGCCGTGCGCGACGAGATCGTGCCGACCCGATCAGGCCCGGTATCGGTGACGGCGTCGATCGGCGCGGTCAGCTCGCCGCGCCATGCCCGCACGGCCGAGGAAGCAATCAACCGCGCCCAGGAGGCGCTGTCCGCAGCCAAGCACCGCCGCTGTGGCGCGTTTTCGATGTGGCGGCCGAATGTCGAGCGCGACGCCCAGCGCCGGGTCAACATCCGCGTCACCGACGAGATCGTCACCGCGCTCAATGAGCGGCGGATCGTGCTCGCCTACGAGCCGGTGGTCGACGTCGCGACGCGCGCGCCGGCTTTTCACGAATGCCTCGTCCGGATGATGCAGGATGACGGCCAGGTATTGCTCGCGCCGGACATTGTGCCGGTGGCGGAGCGGCTCGGGCTGATCCGGCTGGTCGATCATCGGGTGCTCGAACTGGTCGTCGCCGAACTGGCGGCGTCGCCCCAGATGACGCTCAGTCTCAATATCTCGCCGGACACCACCATGGACGCCGACTGGTGGGCCGGAATCGAATCGCTGATGCTGGCCCATCCCGGCGTCGCCGAGCGGCTGATCGTCGAGATCACCGAAACGGTGGCGATCCAGGACATCGACGAAGTGCGCGGCTTCGTCACCCGGCTGAAGAAATTCGGCTCCAAGATCGCGATCGACGATTTCGGCGCCGGCTACACCTCGTTCCGCAATCTGCGCAATCTCGGCGTCGACATCGTCAAGATCGACGGCGCTTTTGTACAGAACATCGCGCGCTCGGTGGACGACCGCGCCTTCGTCCAGACGCTGATCGATCTGGCGCGGCGGCTCGGCATCAAGACTGTCGCCGAATGGGTGCAGGATGAGGAATCCGCGCTGCTCCTGCGCGACTGGGGCTGCGATTATATCCAGGGTCGGCTGATCGGCCTCGCCTCGCAGCAGCGTCCGTCCGACGTGCCGGCCGCGGCGATCGCCGCCGCGGTCCGGGAGCGGGTTGCGAACTGAACTACTCTTCTTTCTTCGGGTGATCGAGCGACATCCGGTCGAGCCGCTCCTGCATATCCTTCATCTGACGGCGCAGGTCGTCGATGTTGTCGGTCCCGCTCGTCACCTCGACGGCCACTTCGTCGGTCTGCGGCCCGTGGCTCGGCTTGATCGGAACGAACATCGAGAAGGTCTGCTGAAACAACTCCATATTGCGGCGGACGGTCTCCTCCAGCGGTCCGAACGGCGTCAGGCTGAAGGTGCTGGTCAGCTGCTTGCGAAACTTTTCCTGATCGCGGGTCAGCGAGTCGATCGACTGCTCGAGATATTTCGGCACCACCATCTGCATGCTGTCGCCGTAGAAGCGGATCAGCTGGCGCAGGAAGGTCGTCGGTAGCAGGTTTTGCCCGGCCTTGTTCTCCTGTTCGAAGATGATCTGCGCCAGCACAGAGCGGGTGATGTCGTCGCCGGTCTTGGCGTCGTAGACGAGAAAATCTTCGCCGTCCTTCACCATCGACGCGAGGTCTTCGAGTGTGACGTAAGTACTGGTGCCGGTGTTGTAGAGCCGCCGGTTCGCGTATTTTTTGATTGTCGTTGGTTGGTCTGATTTCGCCATGGCACCCACACGCATGGAGGAAAGGAACCCGCCGCTCCCGACGGCGGGGCTGAGACGCAATGCAACAAAGTAAGCACTTCCAATGCGTTTCGGCTACCGTTTTGTGCGCCAGCGGTTAATCGGGAGGCATCCAATGCCTCGAACGCCGCCGCCGGCATGACTTTATGGGCAAGATCGACCGCGTCCCGATTGACACGCCGGTGCCGCCTTCTCAGGATAGAGCTGACGCTGGCCGACCTAACCGGCACCCGCCGTCCAAACAAATCGTTCAAACAACCCGAGCCCCAGGAGATGTCCATGTCGGACGATGTCGTCATCGTCAGCGCTGCACGCACCGCTGTCGGAAGTTTCAACGGCGCCTTCGCCACTACGCCCGCGCACGAGCTGGGCGCCGTCGCCATCAAGGCGGCACTAGAGCGCGGCGGCATCGAGCCCGCGCGCGTGTCCGAAGTGATCATGGGACAGATCCTCACCGCCGCGCAGGGCCAGAACCCGGCGCGCCAGGCCTCGATCGCCGCAGGACTTCCGGTCGAGAGCCCGGCCTGGGGCGTCAATCAGTTGTGCGGCTCAGGCCTGCGCACCGTCGCGCTCGGCTATCAGGCGCTGCTCAACGGCGATTCCGAGATCGTCGTCGCCGGCGGTCAGGAATCGATGAGCATGGCGCCGCATGCCCAGTATTTGCGCGGTGGCGTCAAGATGGGCGCGGTCGAATTCGTCGACACCATGATCAAGGACGGCCTGTGGGACGCCTTCAACGGCTATCACATGGGCAACACCGCGGAGAACGTGGCGCGTCAGTATCAGATCACCCGGCAGCAGCAGGACGAGTTCGCCGTCGCCTCGCAGCTGAAGGCGGAGGCCGCGCAGAAGGCCGGCAAGTTCAAGGACGAGATCGTGCCGGTGACGATCAAGACCCGCAAGGGCGACATCATCGTCGACACCGACGAATATCCGCGCCACGGCGCCACCATCGAAGCGATGGCCAAGCTGAAGCCGGCGTTCGAGAAGGACGGCACCGTCACCGCGGGCTCGGCCTCGGGCATCAATGACGGCGCTGCCGTCGTGGTGCTGATGACGGCGAAGCAGGCCGCCAAGGAAGGCAAGACGCCGCTGGCGCGGATCGTGTCGTGGGCTCACGCCGGCGTCGATCCCAAGATCATGGGCACCGGCCCGATCCCGGCGTCGCGCGCGGCGCTGAAGAAGGCCGGCTGGACCATCAACGATCTCGATCTGATCGAAGCCAACGAAGCGTTCGCGGCGCAGGCCTGCGCGGTGAACAAGGATCTCGGCTGGGATGTTTCGAAGGTCAACGTCAATGGCGGCGCGATCGCGATCGGGCATCCGGTCGGCGCTTCCGGTGCGCGCGTGCTGGTGACGTTGCTTCACGAGATGCAGAAGCGCGACGCCAAGAAGGGACTTGCGACGCTTTGCATCGGCGGCGGCATGGGCATCGCGATGTGCCTCGCGCGCGATTGATGCAACAACAGGCAGCGCCATGCGGCACGATCTTTGCGTAGTTGCGCTGCACCACCGAATGTTCAAACGCCCGGCAGATTGCCGGGCGTTTTTGCTTGATGTTCGACGACGGGCAGATTTTATTCGTGATGACACAATCGAATTCTAGAAAAGAAGAATCGCGGGAGGTGTTTCGAAATGGCGCGTGTAGCATTGGTGACAGGGGGAACGCGCGGAATCGGTGCGGCAATCAGTAAGGCGCTGAAGGCGGCAGGTTATGCGGTCGCAGCGTCCTATGCGGGCAATGATTCAGCGGCGGAAAAATTCAAGAGCGAGACGGGTATCCCAGTATACAAATGGGATGTGAGTTCGTTCGAGGCCTGTGCGGCGGGCGTGAAGCAGGTCGAGGCCGATCTCGGACCGGTCGACATTCTCGTCAACAATGCCGGCATCACCCGTGACGGCGCATTTCACAAGATGACGCTCGAGCAATGGAACGCGGTGATCAACACCAATCTCGGTTCGCTGTTCAACATGACGCGCCAAGTGATCGAGGGGATGCGCGCGCGCAAGTTCGGCCGCATCGTCAACATCTCGTCGGTCAACGGCCAAAAGGGCCAGTTCGGCCAGGTCAATTATTCCGCGGCGAAAGCCGGCGACATCGGCTTCACCAAAGCGCTTGCGCTGGAGAACGCGCGCGGCGGCATCACCGTCAATGCGATCTGCCCCGGTTACATCAACACCGAGATGGTGCAGGCGGTGCCGAAAGAAGTGTTGGAGAAGGCGATCCTGCCGCTGATTCCGTGCAACCGGCTCGGCGAGGCTGACGAGATCGCGCGCGCGGTGGTGTTCCTCGCCGCCGAGGATTCCGGCTTCATCACCGGCTCGACGCTGTCGATCAACGGCGGCCAGGTGATGACCTGACCGACCGGCCCGGCTTGGCGCCACGCCTGGTTCACGATAAATCGACGAAGCTGCGGTTCTGATCGCATCAGAGCCGCAGCTTTTTGTTTTGATGCTGGGGCGTTTCGTCACGCGAACCGGGATGCACCTCACTTGAAGACGCACGCATGATGACGCCGCGCGCCGCGACCTTGATCGGCCTGTCCGCGATCCTGATGTGGTCGCTGCTCGCGGTGCTGACCGTGGCGACCGGGACCATCCCGCCGTTTCAGCTCGCCGCGATGACCTTCGCGATCGGCGCGCTCGCCGCGGCGACCGGATGGATCCTGCGGCCCGGCGCGATCCGCGCGTTGCGTCAGCCGCCGCTGGTGTGGGCGGTCGGCGTCGGCGGTTTGTTCGGCTATCACGCGCTGTATTTTCTCGCGCTCCGTCTCGCGCCGCCGGCCGAGGCCGGGCTGCTGAACTATCTGTGGCCGCTGCTGATCGTGTTGTTCTCGTCATTGCTGCCGGGCGAGCGCCTGCGGCCGCATCACATCGCCGGCGCGCTGCTCGGTCTGGTCGGCACCGCTCTGCTGTTCGCCGGCAACGGGGCAGCGCTGGAGCCGGCCTACCTGCCGGGACTCGCCGCGGCGTTCGTCGCCGCCTTCGTGTGGGCCGCCTATTCGGTGCTGTCGCGGCGGCTGAAGGCGGTGCCGACCGATGCGGTCGCGGGATTCTGCTTCGTCACCGCGCTGCTCGCTGCCCTGGTGCACGGCGTGATCGAATCGACGGTGTGGCCGCAAGGCGCGGCGCAATGGCTCGCGATCGTCGCGCTCGGCATCGGCCCGGTCGGCGCGGCGTTCTACGCCTGGGACATCGGCATGAAGCGTGGCGACATTCGCGTGCTGGGCGCTGCGTCCTACGCGACGCCGCTGCTCTCCACCGGCTTTCTGATCATCGCCGGATACGCGCAGCCGACCGCCACGCTGGCGCTGGCGGCGTTGCTGATCGCCGGTGGCGGATTGCTCGCCGCGAAAGACATGCTGCGCGGCGGTAAGTAAGCCTATTGCTCCAGCACCATCTGGCCGTTGGCATATTCGAAGCGTCTCAGCTTCGACAGGAACGACAGGCCGAGCAGGTTCTCCGACAGCGCCTCGTCGGGCAGTACCATGGCGTCGACGTCGCGCACGATCAGTCCGCCGACATCGAGCATCGCGAGCCGCGCCCGCGCCGCCTTCACCGTGCCGTTGGCGGTGGAGACTCTGGCGGTGTACTCCGCAGGCCGCGGCCGCAGGCCGAACTGCGCCGCCGATCTTTCGTTCAGCGCGACCACCGAGGCGCCGGTGTCGACCATGAAGGCGATGCGCTGGCCGTCGATCCGGCCGTCGGTCTGGAAATGGCCGCGCGCATCGCGCGGAATCGCGACGCTTCGGGCGCCCGCGTTGGACGACATCCCGACCGTCGTCGCCTTGGCGACGCTGGCTTGCGCCGGTGCCGGCATCATCCGGTCGGCGAGCTGGGCCATCACCGAGCCGAGAACCACCATCAAAGCTGCAAAAATCATGATGTTACGCATGACGCATACCCACAAAACAACAAGCCGCACGATTGGACCACGCGCCCGCGCGGGCTGCGACCGACGCAGCCTTCGCGCCCGGCTATTTTGACCAAAAGGGTGAGCGAAGCATTAAGGGCGGGTGCGGAACTTCAGGTGCCTTTCGGCTTGGCGCGACGGGTCGGCGGTGCGCCGGCCGGGTCTTCCGGCCAGGGATGGCGCGGATAGCGGCCGCGCAGATCGGCGCGCACGGCGGTATAGGAGCCGCGCCAAAAGCCCGGCAGATCGCGCGTCACCTGCACCGGACGATGCGCCGGCGACAGCAGTTCCAGCACCAGCGGCACCGCGCCGCCCGCCACCGACGGGTGCGACGTCAGCCCGAACAATTCCTGCAGCCTGACCGCGATGGTCGGGCCCTGCTCGGCCTCATAGTCGATCGGCAGGCGCGAGCCGGTCGGCGCCTCGAAATGGGTCGGCGCCTCGCGATCCAGCCGCGCGCGCAGATCCCACGGCAGCAGGTTCATCAGCGCATCCGACAGATCGCCGGCAGAGACGTCCTTCAGCCCGGCCTTGTCGAACAGCGCCGGCACCAGCCAATCCTCGCGTTGCTCGGCGAGCGCGGAGTCACTCAGGTCGGGCCAAGGCTCGCCTTCGGCCTTGCGCAGGAACATCACCCGGCCGCGCCATTGCTGAAGCTGCTTCGACCACGGCAGACGATCGAGACCCGCCGCGATCAGCCCCTCGGCCAGCACCCGCGCGGTCTCGGCCGACGGCGTCAGCGTCCGCGGTGCCTCCGACAGCGTGATCGCGTGCAGCGCGCGCCGCCGTCGCGCCCGCAGCGCCATCGCCGTGCGGTCGAAGCTGACGTCGTCGGCATCGGTGATCTGGCCGGCGAAATGGTTTTCGATCTCGGCCAGCGTAATCGGCGCGGCCAGCAGAATGCGCCCCTGCGCCGCGGTGCCGGTCAATTCCGCAACCGCCAGATACGACGCCCGCGCCAGCGCGGACGTTTGCTCGATCGCAGCGCCGCGGCCATTGGCGAGCACGAACGAGCCATTGCGGCGATTCTTGGCGACGCGATCGGGGAAGGCGAAGGCGAGCAGGACGCCGGTCGATAACTCCCCTCCGCCTTGCGGGGAGGGGTTGGGGGTGGGGGTGCCACGCATCGCAGCCGTGCCCGTGGCCCCCCCACCCCGACCCTCCCCCGCAAGGGGGGAGGGAGAAGGGGGCGCCGAGCTTGGGGCTGAGGCTGAAGACGAAGCCTGCGCCGCCCACCTTTGCGCCATCTGCCGCGCGCTCATCGCGCGTTGCGAGCGGTCGCGGCGGAATTGATCGCGGCGGTGATCGAGATCGACGCTGTCGCCGCCCAATCCGCGCTCGGTGAGGATTGCGGCGATCTCGGCCGCCTCCTCGCCAGCGCCGTGACGCGCCGCATCGACGATCATCCGCGCCAGCCGCGGCGGCAGCGCCATCGCACGCAACGACCGGCCTTCGTCGGTGATGCGGCCGTCGGCATCGAGCGCGCCGAGTTCGGCGAGCAATTCGCGCGCTTCCTTCAGCGCCGGCCCCGGCGGCGGATCGAGGAACGCCAGCGTCGCCGGGTCGGCCACGCCCCATTGCGCCAGGTCGAGCAGCAGCGAGGTCAGGTCGGCGCTGAGGATTTCGGGCTGGGTATAGGCCGGCAGCGATGCGGTCTGCGGCTCGTCCCACAGCCGGTAGCAGACGCCGGGCTCGATCCGGCCGGCGCGGCCGCGGCGCTGATCGACCGCGGCGCGCGAGGCCCGCACCGTCTCGAGACGGGTAAGCCCGATGTCGGGCTCGTAACGCGGCACCCGCGACAGCCCGCAATCGACCACGATGCGCACGCCTTCGATGGTCAGCGAGGTCTCGGCGATCGAGGTCGCCAGCACCACCTTGCGGCTACCCTTGGGCGCCGGCTGGATCGCGCGGTCCTGCACGGCGGCGTCGAGCGCGCCGAACAGCGGCACGATCTCGATCGCGGCATCGTGGACGCGTTCGCGCAGCATTGTCTCGGTGCGGCGGATTTCGGCCGCACCCGGAAGAAACGCCAGCACCGAACCGGAATCGCCGCGCAACGCCGCTGCGATCGCCTCCGCCATCTGGCGCTCCATCGGCGCGTCGGATCGGCGGCCGAGATAGCGGGTCTCGACCGGGAAAGCCCGGCCAAGGCTTTCGACCACGGGGGCGTCGCCGAGCAGCCTTGCGACCCGTGCGCCGTCGATCGTCGCCGACATCACCAGGATGCGCAGATCCTCGCGCAAGCCCTGCTGCGCATCGCGCGCCAAAGCGAGGCCGAGATCGGCGTCGAGCGAGCGTTCGTGAAACTCGTCGAACAGCACCGCGCCGATTCCGGCGAGTTCCGGATCGTCGAGGATCTGCCGGGTGAAGATGCCCTCGGTGACCACCTCGATCCGTGTCGCACGCGAGATTTTCGAGCCGAACCGGACACGATAGCCGACGGTCTCGCCGGCTCTCTCTCCCAATGTCTTCGCCATCCGTTCGGCGCTGGCGCGGGCCGCGATCCGCCGCGGCTCCAGCATGATGATCTTTTTGGTCCCGAGCCACGGCTGGTCGAGCAGCGCCAGCGGCACCCGCGTGGTCTTGCCGGCGCCGGGCGGCGCGACCAGCACGGCCGTGCTGTTCCCCGCGAGCGCGGAGGTGAGGTCGGCGAGCGCGTCGTCGATCGGGAGGGGCGTGTCGAAGGAGCGGGACAAGGGCATCTCGAGGCGTGAAGCGCGGCGATGGTTAACAGACTCGCATGGTCGCCGCAAAACGACGCGCCGGCCGGAGCGAGACGGAACCGGCATATTCATTGATCGCGGAAAGAATAATGCAACCGATACCAGCGATGATACGCGCGCGCCGCACCAGACAGGAACCATGATGACCGCAAACGGCACACATGTCCCGGCCCGCATGCACGGCGACCGCGTCGACTGGGTCGACTACGCCAAGGGCATCTGCATCATCATGGTGGTGATGATGCATTCGGTGCTGGGCGTCGAGGCCGCGGCCGGCGAGACCGGCTTCATGCATCTGGTGGTCGAGTTCGCCAAACCGTTCCGGATGCCGGACTTCTTCCTGCTCTCCGGCCTGTTCCTCGCGGTGGTGATCGACCGTGACTGGCGCACCTATCTGGACCGCAAGGTGGTGCATTTCGCGTACTTCTACGTGCTGTGGGTAACTATCCAGTTCGCATTCAAGGCGCCGTCCTTCGCCGCCGAGATCGGTTGGGCCGGCGTCGTCAAACTCTACGCGCTGTCATTCATCGATCCGTTCGGCACGCTGTGGTTCATCTATCTGCTGCCGATCTTCTTCGTCGTCACCAAGGCGACGCGGCGCGCACCGCCGCTGCTGATCTGGGCGATCGCGGCGCTGCTGGAATCGCTGCACGTCGCCACCGGATGGATGGTGATCGACGAGTTCTGCGCGCGATTCTTCTACTTCTACACCGGCTATCTGTTCGCCAGCCGCGTATTCGCGTTCTCCGACGCCGCGCGGGCGCGGCCGGCGCTGGCGCTGATCGGTCTCGCGCTATGGGCCGCGATCAATGCCGCGCTGGTGCACACGGGCGTCAGCGAATGGCCGCTGCTGTCGCTGCTGCTCGGCCTGGCCGGCGCCTGCGCGATCATCGCCGCCGGAACCCTCCTGGCCGAGAAGCGCTGGCTCGACGGACTACGCTTCTGCGGCGAGCACTCGATCGTTATCTATCTGGCGTTCTTCCTGCCGATGGCGGTGTCGCGAACGCTGCTGCTGAAATTCGCCGGCTTCCTCGGCACCGGCATGATCGCACTGCTGGTCACGATCATCGGCGTGGTCGGCGCGCTCGTCGTCTGGCGGCTGGTGATGCTGAGCGGCGCCACCTTCCTGTTCGAACGCCCCAACGCATTCTGGATCGCGCCCCGCAAGAAATCCGCCCGCCTGCAGGCCGCGGAGTAAACGGCCGGAACGCAGACAATCGCCGCGGGTGCAACAGGCGCCACGTCACCCTGGCGCATGATCAGAATAAGAACACTGATGTTCTGACGCGTCTTCCTGACGCGAACCGGGCTCCACTTCGTCCCAAAACGCTGTAAGCGACGAGGCCCTGAACGCACAATGGCCGGGACAAGCCCGGCCATTGAAACCACTCAGATCTTTGACGAAGCTTACTTTTTCGCCGGGGCCTTGGCCGGATCGGCGGGCTTCGCGGCATCGGCGGGGGCAGCCGCCGGCTCGGCCGGCTTGTCCAACCGCTCGACCTTGGCGGCCTGGCGGAGCTGCGCGACGTAGTCCGCCTGCGCCTTGCGGGTGACGTATTGCTCGATCTGCGGCTTGACCTGATCGAAGGTCGGCGGCTTGCGGCTGCGCTTCTCCTCGACCTTGATGATGTGCCAGCCGAACTGGCTCTTCACCGGGTCCGAAATCTTGCCCGGCTCCATCGCGAACGCCACCGCGGAGAATTCCGGCACCATCTGCTCCTTGGTGAAGAAGCCGAGATCGCCGCCGTCGGAAGCGCCCGGATCCTTGGACTTCTTCTTCGCCAGTTCGGCAAAGTCGGCGCCCTTCTTCAATTCCTCGGCGACCGCCTTGGCGTCGTCCTCGGACTCGACCAGGATGTGGCGGGCGTGGACTTCCTGCTCGCCGGAGATCTGCTTGGCGGCGTCCTCATAGACCTTCTTCATCGCGTCGTTGGTGGTGGCGTTCTTGCCCTCGACCGCGAGCAGATCGTCCATCAGCAGGCGGTTGCGGGCGAATTCGAGCCGCTTCTTGAATTCGGCGCGGTCGGCGATCTTCTTGTCCTCGGCAGCCTTGGCGACGATCTTCATGTCGATCAGGAACGCCAGCACGTTTTCCTTCTTGGTCGCCGGGTCCATCTGCGCCAGACTCGGGCCGAGTTCTTCCTCGGCGAGGGCGACGTCGCTCTGACGGATTTCAGCGCCGTTCACCTTCGCAAGCACCGGATTGGCATCCTCGGCGTGCGCCATCGGGCTCGCGAGCAATGCAAAAGCGAGACAACCGGTCGCGGCCGCGCTGATGAAGCCAGAGCGCAGGGCCGATATGGCTGCGGATGACGCAGGGGTCATGGAAAATCCTTGTTCTGAAAGCCGGGGTGTCGGGGGCGGCGGGACAGTCACCCAATCACGCCGCCTTGGCAACGTGAAAACTCTGTCAAAATGATGAAATCCCTGAAGGGGCGGCGCGTTGACAACCCCCCACCCCAGCCATATCTCTGCCGCCACTGGCACGGGTATCAAGGTCGTCAGACGGCGATGGCCCGGCCGCCGGCCCTCGGATTGCTGGATTGCCAATCATTTCGCGTCTGCGCCTGTATCCCGATAGGCGGCTGGGCGTCACGATGAGTTGATAGTGGCTCGGGTGAACGGCACAAAATCTGCGAAGTCACATCGCAAGGACAGGAAGCTGGTATGATCGGCGCGTTCGCCCGCAAACTCTTCGGCTCTTCGAACGATCGCAGGATCAAGGCCTATCAGGCTCGGGTCGCCGCGATCAACGCGCTCGAGCCGGACGTCGCCGCGCTGTCGGACGAGGCGCTGCGCGCCCGCACCGATCAGTTCCGCGCCGAGCTCGCCGCCGGCAAGACCCTGGACGACCTGCTGATCCCCGCTTTCGCCACGGTCCGCGAAGCCGCCAAGCGCACCCTCGGCCAGCGCCATTTCGACGTCCAGCTGATCGGCGGCATGGTGCTGCACGAAGGCGACATCGCCGAGATGAAGACCGGCGAAGGCAAGACGCTGGTCGCGACGCTCGCCTGCTATCTCAACGCGCTCGCCGGCAAGGGCGTTCACGTCGTCACCGTCAACGATTACCTCGCCAGCCGCGACGCCGGCTGGATGGGCCAGATCTACGCCTTCCTCGGCATGTCGACCGGCGTGATCGTGCACGGGCTCGACGACAGCCAGCGCCAGAAGGCCTATGCCTGCGACATCACTTACGGTACCAATAACGAATATGGCTTCGACTATCTGCGCGACAACATGAAGTACCGGCTCGAGGACATGGCCCAGCGCGGCCATTTCTTCGCCATCGTTGACGAAGTCGACTCGATCCTGATCGACGAGGCGCGCACCCCGCTGATCATCTCCGGCCCGCTCGACGACCGCTCCGAGTTCTACAACACCATCGACACCTTCATCCCGCGCCTCGACAAGTCGGACTACGACGTCGACGAGAAGCAGCGTTCCGTGGCGCTGACCGAAGCCGGCATGGAGAAGATCGAGACGCTGCTGCGCGACGCCGGCCAGCTCAAGGGCGAGTCGCTGTACGACATCGAGAACGTCTCGGTGGTGCACCACATCAACCAGGCGCTGCGCGCACACACTTTGTTCCAGCGCGACAAGGACTACATCGTCCGCAACGACGAAGTGGTGATCATCGACGAGTTCACCGGCCGCATGATGCAGGGCCGACGCTATTCGGAAGGCCTGCACCAGGCGCTGGAAGCCAAGGAGCACGTCACCGTCCAGCCGGAAAACCAGACGCTGGCCTCGATCACCTTCCAGAACTACTTCCGGATGTACGGCAAGCTCGCCGGCATGACCGGCACCGCGGCGACCGAAGCCGACGAGTTCTACGACATCTACAAGCTCGAAGTGGTCGAGATCCCGACCAATGTGACGATCGCCCGTCTCGACGAAGACGACGAGGTGTATCGCACCCAGACCGAGAAATACGCCGCGATCCTCGCCGAGGTCGAGCGCGCCAACAAGCGCCTGCAGCCTGTCCTGGTCGGCACCGCCTCGATCGAAAAATCCGAAGTGCTGGCCGATGTCCTGCTCAAGAACGGCTACAAGCAGATCGACTTCGGCGACCCCAAGGCGCTGGAGAAGCTCTACGCGGCGGCCCGCGCCGGCAAGCCGGCGAAGCTGTTCGCGGTGCTGAACGCGCGCTTCCACGAACAGGAAGCCTATATCGTCGCCGAAGCCGGCGTGCCGGGCGCGATCACCATCGCCACCAACATGGCCGGCCGCGGCACCGACATCAAACTCGGCGGTTCGCTGGAAATGCGGATCCAGCAGGAGACCGCCGACATCACCGACGAGGCCGAGAAGGCCGCGCGGATCGAGCAGATCAAGGCCGACATCGAGCGCTTCCGTCAGATCGTGCTCAATGCCGAGGACGAGGTCGAGATCGAGCCCGCCAAGGGCAACAAGCCCGCCAAGACCGCGAAGCGCCCGGGCGGCCTGTACATCATCGGCTCCGAGCGCCACGAGAGCCGCCGCATCGACAATCAGCTGCGCGGCCGCTCCGGCCGTCAGGGCGATCCGGGCCGCTCCAAGTTCTTCCTGTCGCTGGAAGACGATCTGATGCGGATCTTCGGCTCCGGCAAGCTCGACACCATGCTGACCCGCCTCGGCCTGAAGGAAGGCGAGGCGATCATCCATCCCTGGATCAACAAGGCGCTGGAGAAGGCGCAGCAGAAGGTCGAGGCCCGCAACTTCGACATTCGTAAGAACCTGCTGAAGTTCGACGACGTCCAGAACGACCAGCGCAAGGTGATCTTCGATCAGCGCATCGAGCTGATGAAGGAAGACAGCGTAGTCGAGACCGTCACCGACATGCGTCACACCTTCATCGAGGATCTGGTCTCCAAGCATGTGCCCGAGCACGCCTATGCCGAACAGTGGGACGTCGCCGGCCTCAAGGAAGAGCTGAACCGCGTCGTCGGCCTCGACATCCCGGTCGACGAATGGGCCAAGGAAGAAGGCATCGCCGACGAGGAGCTGCTGGTGCGGCTCGAGAAGGTGTTCGACGAGCACATGGCGGCGAAGGTGGCGCAATGGGGCCCCGACGTGATGCGCTACGCCGAGAAGAGCATCCTGCTGCAGACCCTCGACCATCTGTGGCGCGAGCATCTGGTGATGCTCGACCATCTGCGCCAGGTGATCGGCCTGCGCGGCTATGGCCAGCGCGATCCGCTGCAGGAGTACAAGTCGGAAGCGTTCAACCTCTTCCAGGAGATGAGCGCGCATCTGCGCGAGGCGGTGACCGCGCAGCTGATGCGGGTCGAGATCATTCCGCCGGAGCAGCCGCGCGAGCTGCCGCCGATGGAGGTCCACAAAATGGACCCCAACACCGGCGAGGACGAGATGCAGTTCGCCAACGTCTCGCTGGCGCCGGCCGACACCGTCGAGAAGTCCGACCGCGATCCCAATCGCCCCGAAACCTGGGGCAAGGTCGGTCGCAACGAGGATTGTCCCTGCGGCTCCGGCAAGAAGTACAAGCACTGCCACGGCAAGTACGCGTAAGGCGAGGGCGTCGGCCGATCTGACAGGCCGTCGCCGTATCTCGTCGTCGCCACAGAACTTGCGTCATCTTGAGGTGCGCGCTGTTGCGCGCCTCGAAGGATGCGGCAACGCGCGCTTGCGGTCCCACCTTCGAGGCCCGCCGCCCCGCGCATAGCGCGGCGCTGCTACGCACACCGACAACACTCACAGACAAGATTCGCAGCCACAAAGTTCGTCATTCCGGGGCGCGTAGTGCGAGCCCGGAATCTATAACCCATGGACTCGCGAGCGGGCACAGCTCGCCAGCGCCGCGCTGTCAAGAATGACCCGAGGGATTATAGATACTCGCTCGCTGCGCGAGCGTCCCGGAATGACGAAGTGAGGATTTGCGGGAAGAGGCGGCCGTCTCAGCGGAACGCGGAGAACCGGCTGTCGAAATTGTTCGACGACACCACCGGCGCCGCGCCCGAGATCGTGCCGGTCGTCGTCGGCTTCGCCGCGGTCGCGCCGTTGAGTTCGACCGCAGGCTTGAGTTGCGGCTTGGCGGCGGCCTGCTTGGCGTCGCCCGGCTTCGGCACCGCGGCGTGCGGCCGTGGCGGCGCGGGCGTCGGCTCGTTGCGCCGCGCGGTGATCACCTGCGGCGGCGAGGACGGCGTCGGCGCCGTGGAGGACGTGATCTCGCCGCTCCCGACCCTTCGGCTCAGGCCGGACAGCAGCCCGCCGATATCGTCTTTCGATGCCGAGGCGACGCGCGAAGACTGGTTCGAGGTCGGCGTTGCCGGCGCGGCTGCGACCGCGGTGGTCTCTGTCGCCTTCTGCAGCAGGTTGTCGGACGGCCGCCGCGGCGGGTTGACGGTCGGCGGAATGGTGCCGGGCGCGCGGTCGAATGACGCCAGCGCCACCGACGAAGCGTCGTCGGCTTCGGACAGGCCGGTCGAGCCGTCGGGAATCTTGGCGGCGAACACCTGGTGCATGCCGCCGTCGATGCCGGTGCGCAGCCGCGCCACCGGCGTGCCCTTGGAGATCAGCTCGGCGAGCTTGGTCTGGTCCTTCTGGTCCTTCTCGCGCACCGCATCGGCGATGTCGGCGGGCACCGAATAGGCCGGGCACTTGGCGGAGGCGTTGAACGCCAGCGGCTTCGACGAACCGGGCGGCGGCGCTGCGTCGAACACGTATTTATGTTCGCAGAAGTCGACCTTCGGCTCCTGCCGCGTCACCTCGAAATGATCGTAGCCTTCCTTCAGCATCTTCCAGAACGGCATGTTCGGGTTGTTGCGATGCTTGGCGAAATTCGCCGGCGTCATCTTGAAGGGATAGGCCTGCAGCTGGAACGCGCGCTGGCCGCCGAAGAACGACTCGCGTCCCAGCGAGTAGATCTCGGCGATCTGCTCGTCGGTCATCGCGTAGCAGCCGCGCGACGAACAATCGCCGTGCACCATCAGCTGCGAGCCGGTGCGGCCGAGCGATTTGTCGAACGCGTTCGGATAGCCGGTGTTGAACGACAGATAATACGACGATTGCGGATTCATCTGGCCGGGCGAGATCGAATAGAACCCCTCCGGCGCCTGGCGGTCGCCTTCGCGCACCTTGGGGCCGAGATCGCCGGACCAGCGGCAGATCGGATAGCTCTTCAGCAGCGTGAAGACGCCGGTGCGGTCCTGCTTCCAGACCTCGAGTTCGGCTTCCTGCTTGAACAGCCGGACCAGGATCGGCGATTGCAGATCCATGTTCTTGGTCTGCATCTCGGCGACGAGCTTGGGCGGCACCGGCTGGTTGGCCTTGGCGTTGGTGGCGAGCGACATCTGATCGCTGTTGCAGCCGGCCAGCAATGAACTCGCCGCGATCGCAGCCGAAGCCAGCAGCGCGCGCAGCAGCGGAGTTCTCGTCACAGCGAAGCTCCCCAGACGACCGGCAAACCTGCACCCCACATTCGAGCAGCTCAGTCCGTCGCTCTGACGCGATCGTGTCCGGCCGATCTGGCTCGAATTTTATCGCGCGAATTTACCAAGAAGCGCAGGTTGATCTCGCCGAAGTCCGACGCATCCTGCACTGGTGAAAGATTATCCTTAAGCCCGGACCCTCGCAAGCCGATCGGGCCGCGGCGCCGGCGACCTGCCGGACATGGTCAAGGAACGATAAATCGTGATCCCGCGGCGAAACTGCGGCCGAGCCGGCGGGGTTGGTGCAGGTCGGGTGGGATGGTTAGCAAACTGCCAACGATGCTGGCCGGCGCGGCGTCGAGCGCGCTTTCGGGCGACAGCCGGCCCTTTCGTCTGAAGAACACCTGTCAGAACAACGCGCTGGATCAGCCCAGCTTGCGGCCGATCTCGAGGAATTTCTGCCGGCGCTTGGTGCGGACCGTGCTGGAATCGAGGCCGTTGAGTTCGGCGAAGGCCGCCGCGATGGCGTCTCCGGTGGTCGCGATCATGGCCTCAGGGTCGCGGTGGGCGCCGCCTTTCGGCTCGGCCAGGATCTGGTCGATCACCCCGAACCTCAGCAGGTCCTGCGCGGTGATCTTCATCGAATTGGCGGCTTCCTGCGCCTTGGTGCCGTCCCGCCACAGGATCGAGGAGGCGGCCTCCGGCGAGATCACGCTGTAGATCGCGTGCTCGAGCATCAGCACCTTGTTGGCGGTGGCAATCGCGATCGCGCCGCCGGAGCCGCCTTCGCCGATCACCACGGCGACATTGGGAACGCCGAGCTGCAGGCAGGCGTCGGTCGAGCGCGCGATCGCCTCGGCCTGGCCGCGCTCTTCGGCGCCGATGCCCGGATAGGCGCCGGCGGTGTCGACCAGCGACAGCACCGGGATGCCGAAGCGGTCGGCCATTTCCATCAGCCGCACCGCCTTGCGATAGCCCTCGGGCCGCGCCATGCCGAAATTGTGCTTGAGGCGGGTCTCGGTCGAGGAGCCCTTCTCCTGGCCGAGAACGCAGATGCTCTCGCCGCGGAATCGGCCGAACCCGCCGATCAGCGCCTCGTCCTCGCCGAACTTGCGGTCGCCGGCCAGAGGAGTGAATTCGGTGATCAGTCCTTGGATGTAGTCGACGCAATGCGGCCGCTGCGGATGCCGCGCGACCTGGGTCTTCTGCCACGGGGTCAGCGCCGCATAGAGCTCGTTCAGCGCTTGCGCGGCCTTTTCCTCGATGCGCGAGACTTCCTCGTGGATGTCGCTGCCGGACGCCGCCAGCGTGCGCAACTCGTCAATCTTGGAATCGAGTTCCGCGACCGGCTTTTCGAAATCGAGATAGCTGCGCATGGGCTCTGACATGACCAGGGACATGGGGAGGGCTGCGGTGGCCGTTATCGGCCCAGCACCGGCTTTTCGAGCCAACCGCCGATCAAGTCAAGCGGCTGGGCCGCACGGCGCCTTAGGCAAAAGAATCAGGCCCGCGATTGTTGCAATCACCTCGCGTCCGCGACGTTCGGCGGTTCAGCCTTCCGCTAACGGGTGCAGGTCGCGCACCAGGCTCTTCAGACGATCCTCGACCACATGGGTGTAGATCTGCGTGGTGGAAATGTCGCTGTGGCCGAGCAGGGTCTGCACGATCCGCAGATCGGCGCCGTTATGCAGCAGATGGCTGGCGAAGGCGTGCCGCAGCACGTGCGGACTGACCAGTCGCGGCGAAAGTCCCGCGCGTCCGGCCAGATCCTTGAGATCGCGCGCGAAATGCTGCCGGGTCAGATGCCCGCTCTCGCCGAAGGACGGGAACAGCCATTTCGAGCCTTTGGCGCCGGCCTTGGTGGCGGTCGCTGCGGCCTTTTCGGCTGCAGCTGCGGTCGCCAGATAGCGCGTCATCGCCTGCTTCGCGCTGTCATTGAGCGGCACCAGCCGCTCCTTGTCGCCCTTGCCGCGGACCACGATCATCCGCGCGTCACCCCGCGCCGCCGACAGCGGCAGCGACACGAGTTCAGAGACGCGTAGCCCGGTCGCGTAAAGCACCTCGAGCAGGCAATACAGCCGCGCGGCGCGCACGCCGCCAGCGCCGTCCGCGGCCTCGGCCTGCTGCCGCGCGTAGCCGAGCAGACGATCGGCATCGGAGATCGACAGCACTTTCGGCAGGCCGCGCCCGCGTTTCGGACCGGACAGGATCGCGGCCGGATCGTCGACCCTGATCCGCTCGCTCAACAGGAAGCGGAACAGATGCCGCAGAGCCGACAGCCGCCGCGCCACGCTCGACGATTTGAAGCCGCGCGCATCCAGATCGGCCAGATAGCCGCGCAGCGCTTCGGTGTCGGCGGAGGCGATGCTTTTGCGGCTTCGGGTCAAATAATGCGACAGGTCGGCGAGGTCGCGCCGATAGGCGTCGATGGTGTTGGCGGACGCGCCTTGCTCGGCCGCGATCATGTCGAGGAACAGCTCGCTCAGCCCGGCGTCCGAATAGGAGGCCGGCCGCAGCTGCGCGGTCTCCCGACTGGCGGGCTCGGTCGCCAAAGCCTGGGTTGATGACTGAACTGAGGAGCTTGGCTTGCTTCGCGGTCTTCGCATGCGACCGAGGCTAACCGCTATTTCTTGAGAAATTTATCCGCCGGCACGACCACGGTCATTTCCCGCGACTTCGGGCTGACGAAATTGGCGAGCGCGAAGATCGTCCCGTAGATGATACCACCAATCACCGCAACGACCGACAAAAAGCGGAACAAGGTAGGCATTTCGCTGATCTCGGCGGCGGTGGAACGGCAAGGAACCGGATGATGGCCGACGATGGACCATGTTCGCCGGCGCGTGGCAAGAGACTCTGGCAACGGCAGCAACCGCAGTAGTATAGCTGGCCCTTCCGAGCCCAGGCCGATCCCGAGCCCAAGCCCAAAGCCTACGGGTGTTCCGCAATGTCTGAAATCGCACCGCCGGCCGACGCCGCCCGGTCCCAGGAAGCCGAGATCGTCGCGGCGCTGGGCGAGCGCGCGGTCGTGCTGATCGGCATGATGGGCGCCGGCAAGTCGACCGTCGGCCGCCGTCTGGCGCTGCGGCTCGGGCTGCCGTTTCTCGACGCCGACACCGAGATCGAGTCCGCCGCGGCGATGACCATCCCGGAGATTTTCGACACCCACGGCGAGCCGCATTTCCGCGACGGCGAGGCGCGGGTGATCGCGCGGCTGCTCGACGGCGGCGCCAAGGTGCTGGCGACCGGCGGCGGCGCCTACATGCGCGAGGAAACCCGCGACCGGATCCGCGACAAAGCGGTGTCGCTGTGGCTCGAAGCCGACGCCGACGTGATCCTGCGGCGGGTGAAGCGTCGCGCCGATCGGCCGCTGCTCAAGACGCCGGATCCCGCCGGGACCATCGCCCGGCTGATCGATGAGCGCTATCCGGTGTATCGCAGCGCCGACCTCACCATCGCGTCGCGCGACGTGCCGCACGAGAAGATCGTCGATGAATGCGTTGCGGCGTTGCACGGCTATCTGTGCTGCGCCGCCGCGCCAACCCTGAGCGAGACCCCATGACCGCGCCGCTGAATCATTCCGCCCCGATCACCGTCGACGTCGCGCTCGGCGATCGCGCCTATGACATCGTGATCGGCCGCGACGTGCTGGGCATGCTCGGCGAGCGGATCGCCAGGCTGCGGCCCGGCGCGCGCACCGCGATCGTCACCGATCGCACCGTGGCGCAGCACTGGCTGGCGCAGGCCGAGGCGGTGCTCGACAAAGCCGGCATTGCGCATCAGCGGATCGTGGTCGGCGAGGGCGAAAGCTCCAAGACCTATGCGGGGCTCGAACAGGTCGCCGAGGCGCTGATCGCCGCGAAGATCGAGCGCAACGATCTGGTGATCGCGCTCGGCGGCGGCGTGGTCGGCGATCTCGCCGGCTTTGCCTCGGCGATCGTGCGTCGCGGCGTCGATTTCGTGCAGGTGCCGACCTCGCTTCTGGCGCAGGTCGACTCCTCGGTCGGCGGCAAGACCGGCATCAACTCGCCGCAGGGCAAGAACCTGCTCGGCGCTTTCCATCAACCGGTGCTGGTGATCGCCGACACCGCCGTGCTCGACACGCTGTCGCCGCGGCAGTTTCGCGCCGGCTACGCCGAAGTGGCGAAATACGGCGCACTCGGCGACGAGGCGTTCTTCGCCTGGCTCGAAGCCAACCACGCCGAGATCGTCAGCGGCGGCCCGGCGCGCGAGCACGCCATCGCCACCTCGTGCCGGGCGAAAGCGGCGATCGTGGCGCGCGACGAGCGCGAGAACGGCGAGCGCGCGCTGCTCAATCTCGGTCACACCTTCGGTCATGCGCTGGAAGCCGCCACCGGATTCTCCGACCGGCTGTTTCACGGCGAGGGCGTGGCGATCGGCATGGTGCTGGCGGCGCAATTCTCCGCCGAGCGCGGCATGATGCCGGAGGCCGATGCGCTGCGGCTGCAGCATCATCTCGCCGAGGTCGGGTTGCCGACGCGGATGCAGGACATCGCCGGCTTCGCGCAAGAGGGCCTCGCCGACGCCGACGCGCTGCTGGCGCTGATGACGCAGGACAAGAAGGTCAAGCGCGGTCAGCTCACCTTCATCCTGATGGAGGGAATCGGCCGCGCGGTGATCGCCAACGACGTCGAGCCGGCGCCGGTTCGCGACTTCCTCGCCCGGCAGCTCGCGCGCACGTCGTGAGCGAACCCGACGTCATGGACTGGTTGACGTTCGGCATCGTGATCGCGTGTCTGTTCGGCTCGGCGTTCTTCTCCGCCAGCGAGACCGCGCTGACCGCGGCGTCGCGCGCCAACATGATGCGGCTGGCGAAGCAGGGCAGTCGCAACGCCGGGATCGTCGGCCGGCTGCTCGCAGTGCGCGAGCGGATGATCGGCGCGCTGCTGCTCGGCAACAACATCTTCAACATCGGCGCATCGGCGCTGGCGACCGGACTGTTCACCGCGTGGTTCGGCGAGCTCGGCGTGCTCTACGCCACTGCGGTGATGACCGTGCTGGTGGTGATCTTCGCCGAGGTGCTGCCGAAGACCATCGCCATCAACGCGCCGGACCGCTTCGCGCTGCTGGTGGCGAGGCCGATGCGGGCGATGGTGCTGGTGCTCGGTCCGCTGCTCACGGTGATCGAGGCGCTGGTTCGCGTCCTGATGCGGCTGATGGGCGTGAAGGTCGGCGCACACCAGTCGCTGCTGACGGCGACCGAGCGGCTGCGCGGCGCGGTCGAACTCATTCATCACGAAGGCGGCGTCGCCAAACACGACCGCGACATGTTCGGCGGCCTGCTCGATCTCAGCGAATTGCAGGTCTCGGACGTGATGGTCCACCGCACCGAGATGGTGATGGTCAACGCCGATCTGCCGCCGGAAGAATTGGTGCGCGAGGTGCTGGCGACCGAGTACACGCGGATTCCGCTGTGGCGCGAGAAGCCGGAGAACATCATCGGCGTCCTTCACGCCAAGGATCTGCTGCGCGCGATGCGCGCGGCCGAGGGCGACGCCAGCAATATCGACGTCACCAAGATCGCGCTGCCGCCGTGGTTCGTGCCGGAGATGCGGCTGGTGTCGGAGCAGCTCAAGGCGTTCCGCTCGCGCAAGACTCACTTCGCGCTGGTGGTCGACGAATACGGCGAAGTCGAAGGCATGGTGACGCTCGAGGACATCCTCGAGGAGATCGTCGGCGATATCTCCGACGAGCACGACATCGTGGTGGCCGGCGTCCGCACCCAGCCCGACGGCTCGGTGGTGGTGGACGGCTCGGTGCCGATCCGCGATCTCAACCGCGCGATGGACTGGAACCTGCCCGACGAGGAGGCGACCACGATCGCCGGCCTGGTGATCCACGAGGCGCGCTCGATTCCGGACCGCGGCCAGAGCTTCACCTTCCACGGCTTCCGCTTCCGCGTGCTGCGCCGCGAGCGCAATCGCATCACCGCGCTGCGCATCGTGCCGGTTCCGCGCGAGACGGAAGCCGAGGCGGCCGACAAGAAGAAGGGAAAGATCGCGCGAATCGGTCCGGTGCCGTAGGCAAGCGGCGTTGTCGCCCACGAGCGCTGGCGTTGCCCGCTTTACGCCTCGCCCGGCGCCTTCGCCTTGACCGCCAAAGCGTGGAGCCCGCCCTTGAGTTCCGCGGCCAGCAGCTCGTTGATCATGCGGTGGCGGTCGATCCGGCTCTTGCCGGCGAATGCGTCCGACACGATATTGACCCGGAAGTGCGACTCACCGCGGCCGGAATGGCCGGCATGACCTTCGTGCAAGTTTGATTCGTCGATCACGTCGAGGCTTTCCGGCGTGAAAGCTTCGCGCAACTTCTGTGTGAGAGTGTCCTTGACGCCCATGTCCCGCCCGTTCGTTCGTTTCCTATCCCGTTGCAACCATCAACCCGGGGCTCGCTGATAATGTCAAGACTTGAAGCTCAGCGCGGGGCGTAGTCAAAGTCACGCATGGCAATCGACTCGTCCAAATTCTTCGACAAGATCCGCGTCAAGCCGACCAAGGCAGAGGCGGCGCGGGAGGCTGCGCGCGAGCAGGTGATCATGTGCGACGCGCCGGGCTGCGCCAATCGCGGCGCGCATCGCGCCCCGAAGGGCCGCGGTCTGGAGAAGGATTACTGGCACTTCTGCCTGAATCACGTCCGCGAATACAATCAGGGCTACAACTTCTTCGAAGGCATGAATGCCGACGCGGTGGCGCGCTATCAGAAGGACGCGCTGACCGGGCATCGCCCGACCTGGAAGATGGGCCAGAACGGCGCCAAGAGCCGGACCAAGAACCCCGAGGATCTCGCCGGCGCCGCCGATCCGTTCGAAGTGATCAACGAGTTCAACGGCCGCAGCCGCTGGCGGCGCGGGCCGGATCCGTCGGCCGAGCAGACCAAGTCCGAGCCGCGCAAGGTGTTCAACGCCGAGCGCAAGGCGCTGCAGGTGATGGGGCTCGACGGCGACGCGACGCTCGACATCGTCAAGGCGAAGTACAAGGCGCTGGTCAAGCAGCATCATCCCGACGCCAATGGCGGCGACCGCTCGACCGAGGATCGCCTGATCGAGATCATCAAGGCCTATAATTACTTGAAGACCGTGGTCCGCGCCTGAGCTGGACGTCATCCCTCATCCGACCCTCATGCTATAGCGTTTTCGTGGATGCCGGTTCGCGTCACGAAAACGCGTCGGAACTCCGGACAAGCTGACCACGGCCAGGCGGACAGGATCCTCCGCTGCTCGCGATGCCCGAGCCAATAGGCCGCGCCGTCGCCGAGCACAGCGCCGGCCGCCGCCGCGAGCGCGCCGATCAGGTCGAGCTGGCCGCCGGGAATCAGCGCGCTCAGCGCCAGGATGATGGTCCCGGCACCACCGAGCCGAGCACCGGCACGGCTTCCAGCAAGGCGGCGAGAAACAGCGTCAGATAGGCCAGCCCACGATGGGCTGAGGCGAACGCGATCAAGGATCCAGTAAAGGCATCCACCGGTGCACTCGGAGCCGGATACGGGTTGTTGACGGGACCAGCCTAACGACAAGACGGCTGACGAAAGGTTGCATCGGCGCCTGCGGCGGCGAAACCGGGGCGGCATCCGCCTCCGGGTTTCGCAACGCAGCCTTTCAAAAATCGCCTCTGACGCCTATCTCAATGAAACATCGACGGAACTTTGATCGTGCAGTGGGCTTCTGCCAATCGCGGCTCTCTGCTAGGTTTAAATCCGCACTCAACCGCATCCACCACTATAGATCGGGTTTCGGGCGCGTCCGGGACCACGGAGGATTGATGACCGCCGCCACGACCAGAGCCCAGGAGATCACCGGCCTGCCCGACATGAAGGTGTCGGTCCGGCAGGTCTTCGGCATCGACAGTGACCTTGAAGTTCCAGCCTTTTCGGAGGCCGATCCGCATGTGCCGGATGTCGACAGCGACTATCGTTTCGACCGCGCCACCACGCTCGCGATCCTCGCCGGCTTCGCCAGGAATCGCCGCGTCATGGTCACCGGCTTTCACGGCACCGGCAAATCGACCCATATCGAGCAGGTCGCCGCCCGGCTGAACTGGCCCTGCGTCCGGGTCAATCTCGACAGCCACATCAGCCGTATCGACCTTGTCGGCAAGGATTCGATCGTGGTGCGGGACGGCAAGCAGGTCACGGAATTCCGCGACGGCATCCTGCCTTGGGCGCTGCAGCACAATGTGGCGCTGGTGTTCGACGAATACGACGCCGGCCGCCCGGACGTGATGTTCGTGATCCAGCGGGTGCTGGAGGTCTCCGGCCGGCTCACGCTGCTCGATCAGAACAAAGTGATCAAGCCGCATCCGGCGTTCCGGCTGTTCTCGACCGCCAACACGATCGGCCTCGGCGACACGTCCGGCCTGTATCATGGCACCCAGCAGATCAACCAGGGCCAGATGGACCGCTGGTCGATCGTCACCACGCTGAACTATCTGCCGCATGACGAGGAAGTCGAGATCGTGCTGGCCAAGGCCCGGCACTATCGCAACGCGGAAGGGCGCGAGATCGTCAACAAGATGGTGCGGCTCGCCGACCTCACCCGTAACGCTTTCGCCAATGGCGATCTGTCGACGGTGATGAGCCCGCGCACGGTGATCACCTGGTCGGAGAACGCCGAAATCTTCGGCGACATCGGCTTCGCGTTCCGCGTCACCTTCCTCAACAAATGCGACGAGCTGGAGCGCCCGCTGGTGGCGGAGTTCTATCAGCGCTGCTTCAACGCCGAGCTGCCGGAAAGCTCGGTCAATGTCGCAATGAGCTGAGCTGCTTCCCTCTCCCTTGCGGGAGAGGGCGCCTTCGCCAGGCGAAGGCGGGTGAGGGGTGACGCCCCTTGCTAGAAGACCCCCTCATCCGGCACGGACGTGGTCCGCGCCACCTTCTCCCACAACGGGAGAAGGAAACGAGGTCCACGCTGCGATGACGACCAACAGCAAATTCCGCACCGGATCGAAGGAAGCGCCGACCGAGCCGTTCAAGCGCGCGGTGACGTCCTGCCTGCGCGCGATCGCCAAGTCGCCGGAGCTGGAAGTCACCTTCGCCGCCGAGCGGCCGGGTCTTGCGCCCGGCAAGGCGCGTCTGCCCGAGCCGGCGCGCAAGATGAGCAAGCGCGACGCCGCGATCGTGCGGGGACACGCCGATTCGATCGCGCTGAAGCTCGCCTGCCACGATCCGAAAGTGCATCGCAAGCTGATGCCGGGCAATCCGCAGGCGCGCGGCGTGTTCGAGGCGGTCGAGCAGGCCCGCGTCGAAGCGCTCGGCGCGCGGCGGATGGCCGGCGTCGCCAAGAACCTCACCGCGATGCTCGACGATCATTTCCACCGCGGCAAGTTCGACGAGATCACCGAGCGCGCCGACGCGCCGTTGGCCGATGCGCTGGCGATGCTGGTCCGCGAGCGCCTGACCGGGCTCGCGCCACCTCCGGCGGCGCGAAAGCTGGTCGATCTGTGGCGGCCGGTGCTGGATGACAAGATCGGGCCGCGGCTCGATCAGCTCGAGCGCTTCGCCGAGAACCAGAGCAAGTTCGGCGACGCCATCCACGATCTGCTCGAGGCCCTCGAACTCGGCGACGACCGCGATACCGAGTCCGAGGAGGACGAGAACCAGGACGACAAGCAGGAAGGCGAGAACGATCAGTCTGGCGCCGAAGGCACGCCGGAGAGCGAAGCCGCGCAGGAGATGAGCGCCGAGCAGGCCGAGGCGACCAGCGACGAGATGAGCGACAGCGCAATGGAAAGTGCGCAGGCGTCCGCGTCCGACACCTTCGACGATTCCGAGGTCGGCGAGGACGACACGCCCGGCGAGGCGACGCGGCCGAACAATCGCGGCGCCAACGAGCCGCGCGGGCCGGAGTATCACGCCTTCGCGCCGAAATTCGACGAAGTCATCGCGGCCGAGGATCTGTGCGACCACGACGAGCTGGAGCGGCTGCGCAGCTATCTCGACAAGCAGCTCGCCCATCTGCAAGGGATCGTCGCCCGGCTCGCCAACCGGCTGCAGCGGCGTTTGATGGCGCAGCAGAATCGCGCCTGGGATTTCGATCTCGAGGAAGGCATTCTCGATCCGGCGCGGCTGTCGCGCGTGGTCACCGACCCGTTCCATCCGCTGTCGTTCATGAGCGAGAAGGAAGCAACCTTCCGCGACACCGTGGTGACGCTGCTGCTGGACAATTCCGGCTCGATGCGCGGGCGGCCGATCACGGTGGCGGCGACCTGCGCCGACATTCTGGCGCGCACGCTGGAGCGCTGCGGCGTCAAGGTGGAGATTCTCGGCTTCACCACCCGCGCCTGGAAGGGCGGGCAGTCGCGCGAGGCGTGGCTCGCGGCCGGCAAGCCGGCGACCCCCGGCCGCCTCAACGATCTGCGCCACATCATCTACAAATCCGCCGACGCGCCGTGGCGCCGCGCGCGAAAGAATCTCGGCCTGATGATGCGCGAGGGGCTGCTGAAGGAGAACATCGACGGCGAGGCGCTGGACTGGGCGCACAAGCGGCTGCTCGGACGCTCCGAACAGCGCAAGATCCTGATGATGATCTCGGACGGCGCGCCGGTCGACGATTCGACGCTGTCGGTCAACCCCGGCAACTACCTCGAACGCCATTTGCGCCACATCATCGAGGAGATCGAAACCCGTTCGCCGGTCGAGCTGATTGCGATCGGCATCGGTCACGATGTCACCCGCTATTATCGCCGCGCGGTGACGATCGTCGACGCCGAAGAACTCGGCGGCGCGATCACAGAGAAGCTCGCCGAACTGTTCAGTGAAACTGCGGATGCGCCCGCTGGTCCGGGGCGCCGTCGCCGGCTGCATTCGTGACCGCTGGCGACGGCGGGGCCGAGGCGGGGCGGTCGCTCAGCCGCCGCCGCGTCGTCGCACTCGCCGCGGGTCTCGCTTTTGCGGCGCACCCGGCGCTGGCGCAGAGCTTCGATCCGGAGGAATTCTCCACCCCGGCGCCCCAGCGCATCGAGGTGCGGGCGCGGCCGATCGAGTCCTTCGATCTCCGCGACCGCGCCAGCCGACGGTTCGGCGCGCTGCAGTTTCGCAGCGGGCTGGTGCTGACCTCGCCGTTCCGCGGCTTCGGCGGCCTGTCGGGGCTGAAGCTCGATCCGAAAGGCGAGCGCTTCGTCGCGATCAATGACCGCGGCGCCTGGATCACCGGCCGCATCGTGTACAGCGGCGCCGAGATGACCGGGCTCGCCGACGTCGAGGCGGCGCCGCTGCTCGGCCCCGATGGACAGCCGCTGACGCGGCGCAAATGGTACGACAGTGAATCGCTCGCATTCGACGGCGGCACAGCCTATGTCGGCTTCGAACGCGTCAACCAGATCGTGAAATTCGACTTCGGCCGCGACGGCGTTCGGGCGCTGGGGCAGCCGATCGCGGTGCCGCCGGCGCTGCGCAAATTGCCGAACAACAAGGGCATCGAATCGCTGGTGGCGGTGCCGAAGGGCCAGCCGCTGGCCGGAACGCTGATCGCGATCTCCGAGCGTGGTCTCGACGCCGATCGCAACGTCATCGGCTTTCTGATCGGCGGAAAAACTCCTGGCCAGTTCGCGGTTCGCCGCACCGAGGATTTCGACATCAGCGATGCGATGCTGCTACCATCGGGCCAATTGCTGATCCTCGAGCGCAAGTTCTCCTGGATCCACGGCGTGCACATCCGGATCAGGCGGATCGCGCTGTCGACGCTGACGCCCGGCGCGATCGTCGACGGCCCCGCGCTTTTCAACGCCGATCTGGGCCACGAGATCGACAACATGGAAGGCATCGACGCGCATCTCGACGCGTCCGGCGCCACCGTGCTGACGCTGGTCTCGGACGACAATTTTTCGATGCTGCAGCGGACGTTGCTGTTGCAGTTCACCCTCGTCGAGGATTGAAGCGCGGCTCCAGCGGATGTTCTGACGCGTTTGCTTCACGCGAACCGGTGTCCCGTCGTTCCGGCGTCTGCTTGCCGGGATCGTGCTCTACAGCGGCCGGACGCTCGATCGCTCGACATTGTCGTCCACCCGCTCGTTCTTCAAGTGCTCGTCCGCGGCGTTCTGGATGACTTCGGACCCGACGGTCGAGTTCAGCGCCAGGCGAATCATGCGGGCAAGATCGGCCCGCCGATATGGCTTCGACAGCAGCAGAATATCCGGATCGAGTCGGTCGTTGTAAATCAGCGCATTTTCCGAGTAACCGGATGTGAACAGCACCTTCAGCCCGGGCCGCCGTTTGCTCATCTCCGCCGCCAGTTGCACGCCATTATAGGGCCCGGGCATCACCACGTCGGTGAACAGCAGATCAAATTCGGCGCCGCTGTCGCTGATCGACAGCGCGGCGGTGGCGTTGCCGACCGACAGCGCCGTATAGCCGAGGCTCTTGAGCTGTGCGTTGACGTAACTGCGCACCATGGCGTCGTCCTCGACCACCAGGATGGTTTCCGTACCGCCGACGGCGCCTTGTTCGGATGACGTCGCCGCTTCGCGTTCGTTTTCAGTGCTGGCGCGCGGCAGATACAGCCGGAACGTGGTGCCGAGGCCGACTTCACTGTACAAAGTGATGTGGCCGCCGGATTGCTTGATGAAGCCGTAGACCATGCTGAGACCGAGCCCGGTGCCCTTGCCGACCTCCTTGGTGGTTAAGACGGATCGAACACCTTGCCGCGGATCGCGTCCGGAATGCCGCAACCGGAATCGCTGATCGCGATCATCACGTAGAACCCGCTCTCGACGTTGCCGAACCGTTTGGCGAGCTCCTGATCGACGACGATGTTGCAGGTCTCGATGGTCAGCTTGCCGCCGTTCGGCATCGCGTCGCGCGCGTTGACCGCGAGATTGACCAGCGCCGATTCGAGCTGTCCGCGATCGACATAGATCGGCCACGCGTCGTCGGCCAAACTGGTCTCGACCTCGATCTGTTCACCGAGCGTCGGCCGCAGCAGGCTCTGCAGCCCGGCCACCAGCGCGTTGACGTCGGTCTCGTCAGGCCGCAGCGGCTGCTTGCGGGCGAAGGCGAGCAGCAGTCGCGTCAGCTCCGCGCCGCGGTCGGCGGCCTCGCTGATCAGCTTGGCGATCGTGGCGAGATGCGGCTGGTCGGCGACACCGTCGCTGATGATGTCGATGGTGCCGGTGATCACCGTCAACATGTTGTTGAAGTCGTGCGCGATGCCGCCGGTGAGCTGACCGACCGACTCCATCTTCTGCGATTGCCGGAGCTGTTCCTCGAACGCGATCTTCTCGGTGAGGTTGCGCAGGAACGCGTTGATGACGAAGCTGCCGTCGCGATACAGCGCGGTCATCGCCACTTCGATCGGAGTCGGCGTTCCGTCCTGGTGGAGCACCTCGATCTCGACCCGGAAACCGCTGCTGTCGCGGCCGAGCGACGAGGCGAACCGCTTGAATTCTTCAGTCCGCCGTTCGAGCTGGTCGGCCGGAATCAGTAACTGGAAGACGTTGCGGCCGATCGCTTCGCTGCGTCGCCAGCCCAGCACCAGCTCCGCGTGCGGGCTCCACTCGGTGATCGTCCCGAGCGCGTCAACCTGCACGAAGGCGTCGAGCGCGGTATCGACGATGGCTCGCGCCATCTGTTCGCTGCGGCGCAGCGCCTCCTCGGCTTTCTTGGTCTTGGTGATGTCGTGATACACCATCACCGCGCCCTGGATCTGACCGGTCTCGCCGCGCAGCGGTCGACCATTGGCGGTCAGATAGGATCGCCGCGCGGAGCCGATCGGCTGCACGATGAACTCGAAATTCTCGATGGTCTCGCCGAGAAACGCGCGCAGCAATGCTGACTTGTCGGGCGTCAGCGGCTTGCCGTCGGGGCTGAAGCGATCGAACGAGCGTGTGGTGTTGAGGATGCTGATGCCGGCCAGCGAGCCGAACATCTCGCAGGCGGCCGGATTGGTGAGGATGACGGTGCCCCGCGCGTCCACGACCAGCACCGGATCGACCATGATGTCGATGGTGTTCTGCAACACCCCTGCGATGCGGGTGCGCTCCTCCACCTCCGCCGCAAGGGCGATCGCCTTGCGATTTGCTTCGTGGGTCATCTGGGAGAAGGCGTCGGCCAGCAGATTGATCTCCTGGCTTCCGCCGGGCGTGAGTTCGAACTTTTCTCCCCGCGCGAAAGCCTGAACCGATCTGGTGATCCGGACCAGCGGTCGGGTCAAAGATCGCGCCAGCGGCACGGCCATCAGCATCGCCACCAGAATTGCGGCCGCGCCGCCCGTCAGCGTCGCGTCACGCACGGCTCTAGGCACCGAGGTCAGCGATGCATAGCTGCGCATTTCGATCACGCCGACCGTCGGTCCGTCGGCGAGCCGCACCCAATCCCAGCCGACGCCGAAGCGTTGTCCGGTGCTGCTCTCCATCACCCGCGGCGCTTCATCCTTGCCGTCCAGCAGGGCGGCGAACGCAGGGAAGTCATCCTGGATGCGGCTGGGAGTGCCGCGATCGAAGCCGAATTCGCGCGAGCGATCGGGGTGCAGGAGATAGTCGCCTGCGGCGTTGACGATGTAGATCAGGTTTCCGCGGGTGACGCTGTCGCGGACCCGTTCGAGGTTCTCGCTCAGGTTGGTGTTGATCACCAGCACGCCGAGGCGCGTGCCGTCGGGCGCGTCGATCGGCGCCATCGTTCGCATCGTAGCAACGTAGGGGATCTCGAGTCCGGTCTCGTTTCTGTTCAGTTCGATCTTGGAGATAGCGACTTCGTTCCGCGGAAGCGCCAGTCCTTCCCGGACGTAGCTGCGGTCGCCGCGCCGCGTCAGTTGCGATACCGGCACCGCGCGAATCCCGCCATTCGGTCCCAGGCGATCGACCCGGACCAGCTCGCGGCCGCCGTCCTCGGGGCCAATGATGCGCAGAATGGCGTAGGTCGGCTTTGCGACCAGTTCCGCGGCGAAGCGCGCCTCGATGCGCCGGCGCCATTCCGGCGCCGGCTCGCCTGGCGTCTCCGTGGTTTTTAGCCGGCTCAACAGCAGGTCGCGCAGAGTGCTGGACGCCTGCGCACCCACCGCGTCCGCGCGGGCGCCGCGCAGATACGCATCCATCAACAACGCATTGAGCTGCGCGTGGGTCTGCAACTGCTTCAGCGCGCGCGGCATCACCAGTTCGACGATGCTGCGATAGTTCAAGAAGCCGAGCACTGCTGTGGTCACAAGAACCAGCGCGACCATCGCCAGCGTCAGGCGCGTTGACAGCTTCATCGCGCCCGCTTCGATGCGGGGGCATCGCGGTCCCAACGAATCCAGATCGGGCGCGGTATCCGGGGCATAGTTGTTCTGACCGATCGGCCTATTCAACGGGTTGTGCTTTTGTCCGGCTGACCCGTCACCTCGGTAAAATACGTGATTCGACTAATGAATGGTCCTCGGGTGATGCCCGGAGATCAAAGCGCCTGATGACCACGAAAAAACTGGATAGCGATCTTCGGAAAAGATCACGATCTAACGCCGCGCGCAAACGAATACGGCCGGGCGTGAACCCGGCCGTTCGATCAATGTCGAGTGCTGAAAAGAATCAGCTGGCGACCGCGGCCGGCTCGCCCGCCTTCTTCTTGGCGATCGCGCGCTTCAGCTCAGCCGCCTTCGGCGACAGTTCGGCGATGCTCGCCTTCGCCAGAAACGCGTCCAAACCACCGCGGTGGTCGACGCTTTTCAGCGCGTTGGTCGACACCCGCAGCCGCACCGGACGGCCGAGCGCGTCCGACAGGAAGGTGACGTTGACCAGATTGGGCAGAAAGCGCCGCTTGGTCTTGATGTTCGAGTGGCTGACCTTGTGGCCGGTCTGGACACCCTTGGCGGTCAGTTCGCAGCGCCGGGACATGGCGAAAATCCTCTGTCATCCCCCGCCGGCGCACAGGCTGGCGCAGGGGTTCAATCAACGTCCATTTCAGGAACCGCGGACCTATAAGCGGGCTCGCGCCCAGCGTCAAGCTGGAGCGGACTTCAAAGCGGATTCAGGCGGTCGAATGGAACCCTGGGAATTCGCCCGGGCATTGTTTTGTCCCGGCCGATCAACGATCTACAATCATATAAACGACGCATTCGGTTCCGAAATGATGGTATTGGATCGGTTCGCGAAGAGACAAGCTCGGTTGAAGCGGCGAGCTCTTTGCCGCAGGCAGGACCAGCGTTAGTGAACATTCCCGTCAGTCGTCCCTCCCGTCGGCAGGCTCATGCATCGCTGATGCCAGGCCTCATTGCCGGACTTCTGACGATCGGGCTGGCGTCGATCGCGCCGCTCGACCGGGCTGCCGCGCAGGGCAAGCTCGACGCCCGCTACGAGGCGACGCTCGCCGGCATCGAAGTCGGCAAGGGCGGTTGGGTGATCGAAATTACCGACGACGGCTACGCCGCCGCAGCCAACGGCGCGACGTCGGGCGTGCTCCAGGCTTTTTCGCGCGGCAATGGCAGCGGCGAAGCGCAGGGCCGCCTCGTCAACGGCCAGTTCTCGCCGATGAACTACATGGCGACCACCACCAGCGCCAAGAAGACCGAAACCATCCGGATCACGCTGGCGAACGGCAACGTGAAGGAGTCCTCGATCGAGCCGGAGCAGCCGCACGACGCGGACCGCATCCCGGTGACCGAGGCGCACCGTCGCGGCGTGGTCGATCCGATGACCGGCTCGATCCTGCGCGTGCCCGGCGTGGGCGACCTGATCAGTCCGGATTCGTGCCGGGTTTCGACGCCGATCTTCGACGGTCGGATGCGCTACGATCTGCGGATGGACTACAAGCGCATCGAAACGGTGAAAGCGGAGAAGGGCTATCAAGGCCCGGTGCTGGTCTGCGGGATCTATTTTACCCCGGTGTCCGGGTACATTCCGGATCGCGCTGCGATCAAATATCTCGTCGAGCAGCGCGGCATGGAGGTTTGGCTGGCCCCGATCGCCGGAACCCGGATGTTGGTGCCGTTCAGGCTGAAGATTCCGACACCCCTTGGCAACGCAGTGCTGCAGGCGACCCAGTTCGTCACAAAGGCCACCCCGCCGAAATCCGTTTCGCGGACCCAATAGAGCGTTTTCGAGCGAAGTGGAAACCGGTTCGCGTGAAGAAAACGCGTCAGAACAAAAAGTCAGAGCTTCGGTTCTGATTCTATCAGAACGGAAAAGCTCCAGCGCCGCGAGACCTCAGGCGAGCGACCAGAGCGGGGGCTTCGGCCTCGCCCGGCTTCGAATCCAGTTGACTCCCGCCGGAATCACGGAACGCATGACATATGAGGATTCGACCCGGGTCGGGACCTGGCGTTTCGCAGAATTACCTGATCTGGTGTCGCTTTCTCTGAAGCGCATCGAGATATTGGGGCCGGGAGGATCCGGAATCATCGAGTCTGCGATTCGGCCGCGTTTCGTTCGGGACTCGTTCCACACCTTAACCAGCGTGCGCTGCGGCGTCGCAATGTGACACACAACTGACCGCAGCGACGCAGAAATCCAGCCAAAATGCCTCGATCATTCTCCGCGCCGTTTACCAATGACCGGGCGCCGGGCGCCGGCGTCACCGCGGTGCTCGGCCCGACCAATACCGGCAAGACCCATCTGGCGATCGAACGGATGGTGGCGCATCCCTCCGGGCTGATCGGCCTGCCGCTGCGGCTGTTGGCCCGCGAGGTCTATAATAAGATCGTCGATCGGGTCGGTCCGGACGCGGTGGCGCTGGTCACCGGCGAGGAGAAGATCAAGCCGCCGAAGGCGCGGTTCTGGGTCTCGACCGTCGAGGCGATGCCGCGCGATCTGGACGTCTCGTTTCTGGCGGTGGACGAGGTGCAGATTGCCGCCGATCTCGAGCGCGGTCATGTCTTCACCGATCGTCTCCTGCGCCGCCGCGGTCGCGACGAAACGCTGCTGCTCGGCGCTGCGACGATGCGGCCGATCATCGAACGGCTGTTGCCGGGCGCCAGCATCGTCACCCGGCCGCGGCTGTCGCAGCTCGAATTCGCCGGCGACCGCAAGCTGACGCGGCAGCCGCGCCGCACCGCGATCGTCGCGTTCTCGGCCGACGAGGTCTACGCCATCGCCGAGTTGATCAAGCGCCAGCACGGCGGCGCTGCGGTGGTGCTGGGTTCGCTGTCGCCGCGCACCCGCAATGCCCAGGTGGCGATGTTCCAGTCGGGCGACGTCGATTATCTGGTCGCCACCGACGCGATCGGCATGGGGCTCAACCTCGATGTCGATCACGTCGCGTTCGCCTCCGACCGTAAATTCGACGGCTACCAGTTTCGAAGGCTCAACCCGTCGGAATTCGCCCAGATCGCCGGCCGCGCCGGTCGCGCCACCCGCGATGGCACCTTCGGCACCACCGGGCGCTGCGCGCCGTTCGAGCCCGAACTGGTCAATGCACTGCAAAATCATACCTTTGACGCGGTAAAGACGCTACAATGGCGGAATTCCGAGCTCGATTTCGCCTCGATCGCCGCGCTGCAGGTGTCGCTGGCCGAGACGCCGCGGCACGATGCGCTGACCCGCGCGCCGGCCGCCGAGGATCTGCGGGTGCTCGACCATGCCGCCCGCGACGGCGATGTGCGCGACATGGCGCATGGCGCGGCAGCGGTGGAGCGGCTATGGGAGGTCTGTCAGGTCCCGGATTATCGCAAGATCGCGCCGGCGGCCCACGCCGAATTGGTAACGACGCTGTATCGCTTTTTGATGCAGAAAGGCCGGATTCCGGATGACTGGTTCGGCGCCCAGGTCGAGCAGGCCGACCGGATCGATGGCGGCATCGATACGCTTTCGGCACGGATCGCGCAGATCCGGACATGGACTTTCGTCGCCAACCGGGTCGACTGGTTGGCCGATCCTGAACACTGGCAAGGCATTTCACGCGACATCGAAAATAAATTGTCAGATGCGTTGCACGAACGCCTCACGGAGCGTTTCGTAGATCGTCGGACCAGTGTATTGATGCGCCGCCTGCGGGAAAACACGATGTTGAATACGGAAATTGGTAAGACCGGCGAAGTGATCGTCGAGGGACATGTGATCGGTCGTCTCGACGGCTTCACATTTGCACCCGACGCAGCCGAAGCTGGCTCTGATGCGAAGGCCTTGCAGGCGACTGCGCAGAAGGCTCTGGCGGGCGAAATCGACTCCCGTGCCGAGAAGCTCTCCGGCGCGCCCGACGAGCAGTTTCTGCTGACCTCGGACGGCACTGTGCGCTGGACCGGCGACGCGGTGGGGCGGCTGGTCGGCTCCGACGAGGTGCTGCGGCCGCGGCTGCGCATCATTGCCGACGATCGTCTGGCCGGCGCATCGCGCGAAGCGGTGCAAACCCGGCTCGATCTCTGGCTCAAGACCCATATCGAGAAGATTCTCGGACCGCTGTTCGAGCTGTCCAAGGCCGAGGATATCACCGGCATCGGCCGCGGCATCGCCTTCCAGTTGATCGAGTCGCTGGGCGTGATCGAACGCGCCAAGATCGCGGCCGAGATGAAGGACCTCGACCAGCCGTCGCGGGCGACGCTGCGCAAATACGGCGTGCGGTTCGGCGCCTATCACATCTATGTCCCATCGCTGCTGAAGCCGGCGGCGCGTGCGCTCGCCTCGCTGCTCTGGGCGCAGAAGCTGGACGATGTCGACATGTCGGCGCTGTCCAGCGCGCAGCATCTCGCCAGCAGCGGCCGCACTTCATTCCCCGCCGACAAGGCGCTCGATCGCGACGCCTACCGCACGCTCGGTTACCGGCTGTGCGGCGAGCGCGCCGTGCGCGTCGATATCCTTGAGCGGCTTGCCGATCTGATCCGCCCGGCGCTGGCCTGGCGCGAAGGCGCCCAAGGCGAGAAGCCGGCGGGCGCGTTCGACGGCCGCAGCTTCGTCGTCACCCAGTCGATGACCTCGCTGACCGGCTCCGCCGGCGAAGACTTCGCCTCGATTCTGCGCGCGCTCGGCTATCGCATGGAGAAGCGGCCGGCGCTGCCGCCGTCGACCACTGCGCCGGCAAAGTTGCCGGACGCTGCGCCCGAGGCTCCCTCGGCTGATTCGGCCGAAACCGGCTTGTCGGCCGAAGATCACGCCATTCTTGCCGGCGCGATTGCGTTTGAGCCGGCGGTTGCTGCCGAGACCGACGACGTCGCTGACCTGACGAATGATGCGCCGCAGCCTGTTGTGCCGCAGCCTGTTGCGGCGAGCGAACAAGCCGCGCCGGAGCCGGCAGCAGAAACGTCGGAATCGTCGCCGGTGGAATTGCAGCCGGATTCGGCCGCCGTGCCGGAGGCGGAGCTTGCTGCGACCGACACAGCGCAGGAGGCAACTGCCGAAGCGGCTGCATCCGATGCGCCGGCCGTCGACGCCACCACCGACAATACGGACGGCGCTGCGCCGGCTGTCGAGAGTGCCGCACCCGCTCAGCCCGAGATGGTCGAGGTCTGGCGTCCGGGTGGCCGCTCGGACGAGTATCGCGCCCGGCCTGATCGCAATCGTCAGCGCCATCGTCCGCCGCAGGCCGGCCAGGCCGCTGCCCCGGAAGGCGAAGCCGGCGAGGCCAAGCGCGGCGATCGTCCGGATCGTGGCGGGCGGCGGGGTGACCGCAAGGGCGGCGATGTTCGCCGCGACCGCCGCGAGGGCGAGGGGCAAGGTGCGCCGCGCAGTGAGGCTGCCGGCGAGGGGCGTCCGTCCCGCGAACGCTTCAAGGGTCGCGACAAGTCCCAGGACAAGTTCAAGGGCGGGCCGAAGGGCGGCCGCGACAACCAGGGCGGCGGATCGCATCGGCAGGTGCATTCCAGCGCGCCGCCGCGCGAGCGCGATCGGCCGATCGATCCGAACTCCCCGTTCGCGAAGCTCGCGGCGCTCAAGGAGCAACTCTCCGCCGGCCGCAAGGACTAAGCGTCACTGCGCGGCCCGCGGCTGATCCGATGGTGATGCGTGGAGCGTCAGCGTCTCGATAAATGGCTGTGGCACGCGCGGGTGGTGCGCGCCCGCAGCGCCGCGGCGGCCTTGGTGGAAAGCGGTCACGTCCGCATCAATGGCGCGCGCGAGAAGTCGCCCGGACATGCGATCAAAGCCGGCGACGTCGTAACGATTGCGCTAGATCGTGGTGTGCGGGTGCTGAAGGTGGTTGGATTCACAGAGCGCCGCGGCGACGCCGCCTCGGTCACTGGACTTTATGCCGATCTCTCGGTGCCGCGAGACTAGGCATCTTCACTTGCGGCTGTGGAAGTCCTGCGGTACGCAAACACTCAAAATTAGAACCTCTCCGGAGCCTTGGGATGACTTACGTCGTCACTGAAAACTGCATCAAGTGCAAATACACCGATTGCGTTGAAGTCTGCCCCGTCGATTGCTTCTACGAGGGCGACAACATGCTCGTCATTCATCCGGATGAGTGCATCGACTGCGGCGTCTGCGAGCCGGAATGCCCGGCCGATGCGATCAAGCCGGATACTGAGCCGGGGCTCGAGAAGTGGCTTGAGCTGAATACGGAATACGCCAAGAGCTGGCCCAACCTCACCCAGAAAAAAGAAGCCCCGGGCGACGCCAAGCAGTACGAGGGCATGGAAGGGAAGTTCGAGAAGTTCTTTTCCCCGGAACCGGGCACCGGCGATTGAGGCTCGACTAGCTTCGCGGCAAAGATACCGGTAAGCGTTTTTCCCAGCCGGATTTACCCTGTTGATGATCAGTCGTCCTGGTTCCGTAAGGAGCCGGGAGGATTCGTCATAAATCATTGATTTTTGCGGGAAATGTGCTATATTTGGCACATTCTAGAAACTCGGCACGCCGTTTTCGCGGCCGGGAAGGGGTCCCGTCAAAAACAACGAACAGGGGCGTGGCGATTCCACGCGCAGGCTGTGTCACAGAAAACGCGTAAAATGAGTGTTTCTTCGAAGCGTGCCAAGCATGCCGCTGCGGCAAACCGCAGCGCGACCAAGAGCCAGTCTCGAATTTCTGCCAAGGACACCCGGAGCGTCAAGTCCCCTGCTTCCAAGGCCTCCGGTTCAAAGGCCTCGTCTTCCAAGAGCCCCGTTTCCAAAGCCTCCGCTACGAAGGCCTCCGCTACGAAGGCCGTTGGTTCGAAGTCGTCAGTGTCCAAGGCCTCCGCATCCAAGGCCTCTACGTCGAAGGCCTCTGCCGGCAAGGCCGCCGCTGCGAAGGTGACTGCCGGGAAGGCAAGCGCCGCCAAGGTTACAACCGCTAAGGGCTCTGCCGCGAAGGCTTCGGCCTCCAAGGCATCGGCCCTCAAGTCCTCGAAAAACAAAAGAAGTGAAATGCCATCCAAGACTGCGAAAACTGCCGCTCCGGCGGACGCTTCCAAGACCGCTTCGGCCAAGTCGACGGCGAAGCCGGTAGCCAAGGCTCCTGAGGCGCCGAAGGCGGCTGTCGCGAAGCCGGAAGGCAAGCCCGTGGCTGCCAAGCCGGCCGCGCCGCCGAAGGTCGAGGAGCCGAAGAAGGCCGTGACCCAGCGTCAGGGCTTCAAGGCGGGCGAATTCGTGGTCTATCCGGCCCATGGTGTCGGCCAGATTCTGGCGATCGAGGAGCAGGAAATCGCGGGCGCCAAGCTCGAACTGTTCGTCATCAACTTCATCAAGGACAAGATGACGTTGCGGGTGCCGACCGCCAAGGTCGCCAATGTCGGGATGCGCAAGCTGTCCGATCCGGCGCTGGTGAAGAAGGCGCTCGAGACCCTGAAGGGCCGCGCCCGCGTCAAGCGGACGATGTGGTCGCGCCGCGCCCAGGAATACGAAGCCAAGATCAATTCCGGCGATATCGTCGCGATTGCCGAAGTGGTGCGTGACCTGTTCCGTTCGGAATCTCAGCCCGAGCAGTCCTACAGCGAACGCCAGCTGTATGAAGCGGCGCTCGATCGGCTGTCGCGCGAAATCGCTGTGGTTCAGCAGGTCACCGAGACCGAAGCGGTCAAGGAAGTCGAGGGCCAGCTCGCCAAGAGCCCGCGTCGCGGCGCCAAGGCCGAGGTGGACGCTGAAGGCGATGCCGATGGCGATGTCGACACCGACGATGCCGTGACCGACGAAGCGGCCTGACCGGCCGTCGTCCGTATCTTTCCGAGATACGATCCCACACTGTTGAACAATTCAGGCCCGGCGCGAGCCGGGCCTTTTTTGTGGCCTCAGATTTTGTGGCCTTGGAGCTTTTTCGGTTCTGATCGAATCAGAAGCGACGCTCTCGATCTGCGCCGTCAGGTCTCCGCAGCTGATTGGCGCGCGCAGGGGGCGCGTCCGATCAGTCGACCACGATCTTGACCAGATCGCGCGGCTTCACCGTGGCGCTGGCGTCGAGCCCGTTCAGCACCCGGAAGCGTTCGAGCGGGCGATCGACGCCGGCCATCCGGTGCGACAGCGATTCCACCGTGTCACCCGGCTGCACGGTGATCACCTTGATCCGCAGCGGCCGCGCCGCCTGGATCTCGTCGAGCGTCAGCCGGCGAAATGAATTCACCGTATCGCGCGCATTGCGCTCGCTCTCGGCCGATTTCTGCCGGGTGGCGAAGATGAAGCGATAGACGTCGCTGCCGAACCGCAGCGCGTACACCTTGAACTGCCACTGATCGCCGCGCGCCATCACCGACGCGGTCGGGAAGCCGCTGATGCTCAATTCCTCAGTGGAACTCTTGTCGACATTCTCCATCCAGCCGGAATTGAGATAGTCGCCGAGCGACTGCTCTGCGGGCACCCGGACGACGTCGAATCGCATCGCCTGGCTGCCGCCTTCGCGGACGCCGATCACCGCCTGCGCGGTGTTGTCGAGCGTGAAGGTCTCCGGCACCTGGAAGGTGAAGCCGAGCTTGGGATGCAGGAAGCGCCGCCCGCGCACGAAGCCTTCGCTCGGGTCTTCGCCATAGACGAGATTGTCGATCGCGTTGAGATAGGTCTCGCGGTCGCGCTCGCCCTTGGCGTTCTGCTCCGGCGAGGCGTATTGCCGGGCATTGTTCTGCGCGTTGCGCACCCGCTCCGGTGTCGCCGGATGCGACGACAGGAAGTCCTGCGAGCGCGGATCGCCGCGGCTGGCCTTCAGCGCCGCGTTGCGCTCCATCGCGGTGAGGAATCGCGAGGCGCCGTAAGGATCGAACTGGGCGCGCGCCGAAATGCCGACGCCGATGCCGTCCGCCTCGAGCTCCTGCTGCCGCGAGAAGCTCGCCAATGACAGCTTGGTCTTGGCGAGCGCCAGCGCGGTCATGTCCGGATCGTTGCCCATGTCGGTGACGACGCGCGTCACCAGCGCCGCCTGGCGCGCCTGGTCCTCCCGGATCGCGGCGTGCTTGGCGAGCACATGCGCCATTTCGTGCGACAGCACCGACGACAATTCCGAGGTGTCGCTGGCGAGCGCGACCAGCCCGCGGGTGACGTAGAGCTGGCCGGTCGGCAGCGCGAAGGCGTTCACCGCGCCGGAATTCAGAATCGTCACCTTGTAGGTGAGGTCGGGACGGTCGGATGCGGCCACCAGCCGATTGACCGTGCTGCCGATCAGCGCCTCGAGCCGGGGATCGTCATAGGCGCCGCCATAGGTCGCGAGGATGCGCTCGTGCTCGCGCTCCGCAGTCGGCGACTGCGCGGCAGGGCGCGCCGGTTTTACGGCAGGCGCGCTCGCGGGGGCCGACGCGGTCTCAAAGCGACGGAAATCGCCGCAGCCGGCCAGCGCCAGCGCGCTGCCGAGAAGCGGCACAGCCAGCCAGCGGCTGCTCCTCCAGATGCTGCGCCGTCCCTCGGATCCGATCACACGATGACTCTCTGCGGGCGCTATGGCGCACCCGGCACTTCGATCTGTCCCACCTCGCGAATTCGGATCTGGGGGCCGGAGCGCCGCTCGACCCAACCGCGAACGCGTATTCGCTTGTTCTCCAAGGACTTGGGCGCAATGCCCGCAGCCTCGAAAGACCCCAATATGCGCCTTGAAATAGTCACGGCAAAGTCCTGAGTCCAGCGCCGGCCGAAGTTCAGATAGATCGTTCCGCCGGCCTCCCGGACGGACAAAATTCTGCCTTCGATCACCGTGAAACGCCCGACCCGGGACATGATATCGCCGGGATTTCCGGCGTTTTTGAGGGCTGATGGCGCTGCCCAGAGGCCACGTCGCGCAATCCTGGCCGAGGATTCCGCGGCCAGCAACTCGCCGCGGCAGTCGGCCTGCGCAATGCCGGTTCCCACCAGCGCATGGCCGGCGTCGAGCAGCCTGCTCTGCAACGGCCTCGTCTCATCGTCGGTGAAGACGAAAGCCGGCTGCCGGCCATAACGGTCCGGCGCATCGTCGACGCCGCGGAGCGTGATGACGCGACCGCTTGCGAGCGACGCCAACGCGGCCTTCGCCTCGGCCTGTCGCGACAGCTCCAGCTCGATCCCTGCAAGCCTGATTTCGCGGCCGTCCTGCAAGCGAAGACTGCGCCCGTCGTCGATCGCGGCGACGACGCCTTCGCCTTGACGCGGCAGATCCGGACAACCAGCGAACAAGACGCCGGGGACGAACAACAGAACCCCGCCGCTGATCATTGCGGCGAGACCTCCACGCCCCCGTGCGTTATTCGTCGTCGCGGTCATCGCGTGAGCCCGCCGTTAGCACCGCCGCGAGACGATCGACCTGCGCGCGTCTCCGACGGCTTGCAACTATTCGCTTACTAAGCACTCTGCGATCAAGCAAGCGCATTCCACTCGACGGAAAACCGCATCGCTTGCCGCTGCGCAGGCGATGCGGCATGATCGCACCAGGACCAGAAGCCCGTGATGAAATCGGCGCCGGTCAGGGAGGGACCACGTGAAAGCTATCCGCACCGCACTTTTTGCCTGTCTGTCGATCACCGCGATCTCGGCCGCGCAGGCGCAATCGCAGCCGCCGCTGAAACTCGGCGCGATCCTCGACATGTCGGGTCTCTACGCCGATATCACCGGCCCGGGTAGCGAGGCCGCGGCCAAGATGGCGGTGGAGGATTTCGGCGGCACCGTCCTCGGTCGCAAGATCGAGATCGTCGTTGCCGATCATCTCAACAAGGCGGATCTCTCCGCCAACATCGCGCGCGACATGCTCGACAATCAAGGCGTCGAGGCGATCATCGACGTCGCCGCCTCCGCGACCGCGCTCGCGGCCGCCGAGATCGCCAAGGCGCGCGGCAAGATCATCATGTTCTCGGGACCGGGTTCGATCCGTCTCAGCAACGAGGCCTGCGGCCCGTACACCGTGCACTACGTGTTCGACACCTTCGCTCAGGCCAACACCACGGGTCTTGCAGCGGTGAAGCAGGGGCTCGATAGCTGGTTCTTCCTGTCCGCCGACTACGCCTTCGGGCAGGATCTCGAGCGCGACACCTCCAACGTCATCAAGGCGTCGGGCGGCAAGGTGCTGGGCAACGTCAAACATCCGATCAACACCTCGGATTTTTCCTCGTTCCTGCTGCAGGCGCAGAGCTCCAAGGCCAAGGTGGTCGGCCTCGCCAATGCTGGGGGCGACACGATCAACGCGATCAAGCAAGCCGCTGAATTCGGCATCGCCAAAGGCGGCCAGAAGCTGTCGCCGCTGCTCGCCTTCATTTCAGACATCGACAGCGTCGGGCTGGACACCGCGCAAGGCCTGATCCTGGCGGAAGCGTTCTATTGGGATCTCAATGACGATACCCGTGCGTTCTCGAAGCGCTTCATGGAGCGCACCAAGCGGGTGCCGACCTCGGTGCAGGCCGGCCTGTACTCCGAGACGATGCACTATCTGCAGGCAGTCAAAGCCGCCGGCACCACCGACGCCGCCGCGGTGATGAAGAAGATGAAGGAAACGCCGATCAACGACTTCTTCGCCAAGAACGGCCGGATCCGCGAGGACGGCCGGATGGTGCACGACATGTATCTGTTCGAGATCAAGAAGCCGTCGGAATCCAAAGGCCGCTGGGACAACTACAAACTGCTCGCCACCGTCCCCGGCGATCAGGCGTTCCAGCCGCTGTCGGAGTCGCGCTGTCCGCTGGTGAAGAAGTAGCAAAGCGCTGTGTCCCGGGCGCGGTGCGGCACGAAGTGCCGCTCCGCAGAACCGGGACCCCGGTTTACATCTGAAGCAGTCACCGGGACCCCGGATCAGCAGCGCACCACGCCGCAAACGCGGCGCGCTGCGCAGCATCCGGGGAACGCCCTCAGACGCCGTCGGTGCCGGCAAACAACAAGAAGGAGTTTCCGACATGACCGACATCGTCCTGCAGCAGCTCGACCAGGGTCTTCTGACGATCACCATGAACCGGCCGGATCGGCGCAATGCGCTGAACCAGGAACTGATCCGGGGATTGGTCGATGCGGCGCGGCGCGCGGCGGACGATCCGGAGGTTCGTGCGGTGTTGCTCAAGGGCGCCGGCGGCACCTTCTGCGTCGGCGGCGACGTCAAGTCGATGGCCGCGGCGGGTGCGCCGCCGCCGCTCGAAGCCAAGGTCGCCAATCTGCGACGCGGCATGGAAGTGTCGCGCATCCTGCATCAGATGCCGAAGCCGGTGGTGGCGCAGATCGATGGCGCGGCAGCCGGCGCCGGCCTGTCGATCGCGCTGGCCTGCGACCTGCGCGTCGTGGGCGCGTCCGCCAAGATCACCACCGCCTTCGCCAAGGTCGGATTGTCGGGCGATTTCGGCGGCACCTATTTCCTGACGCATCTGATCGGCGCGGCGAAAGCGCGCGAGCTGTATCTGACCTCGCCGGTGCTCACCGCGCAGGAGGCGCATGCGCTCGGCATCGTCAGCCGCGTCGTGCCGGATGCCGATGTCGAGAGCGCCGCGCGTGAGCTGGCGCTGTCGCTGGCGCAGGGGCCGAGCGTGACGCTCGGCTACATCAAGACCAACATCAACAACGCCGAGCATCTGTCGCTGGAAGCCTGTTTCGACGCCGAGGCGCTGCATCATTCGCGCTGCGCCGAGACCGCCGATCACAAGGAAGCAGCAAGCGCCTTTGTCGAGAAGCGCGCGCCGTCGTTCCAGGGCCGCTGACGATGGCGCCGTTTCTCCGGTTGCGCCAGATCTGCCTCGTCGCCGAAAGCCTCGAACCCGCGACGTCGCGCCTCGCGGCGATCATGGGACTCGAGGTCTGCTATCGCGATCCGCATGTTGGCAAATATGGTCTCGAGAACGTGCTGCTGCCGGTCGACGCCACGCTGCTGGAGATCGTTGCGCCGACACGGGCCGGCACCGCCGCCGGGCGCTTCCTGGAAAAGACCGGCGGCCGTGGCGGCTACATGGCGATCTTCTGCTGTGACGATCCTGACGCGCGGGGCCGTCACGCCGCGACGCTCGGCGTCCGCACCGCCAATGTGATCGATCACCCGCCGTATCACGGCGTGCAACTGCATCCGCGCGATTGCCGCGCCGCCTTTATCGAGCTCAATCACACTACCGGCAGCGATAATGTCCGCGGTCCCTATTCGCCCGCCGGGCCGGAGTGGCACAAGGCGATCCGCACCGACGTGACGCAAGCGCTGACGGCGGTCGAGCTGCAGAGCCCCGATCCGGACGACCTCGCGGCGCATTGGGGCCGCATCCTCGAACTGCCGGTGACGAATGGCGCAGAGGGCGTCGCGGAGCTGCAAGTGCCGAACGCGACACTCCGCTTCGTCAAAGGCGACAGCGAGGCGCTGACGGCGCTAACGTTCAAGGTCGCCGATCCGACGAAAATTCGCGAAGCGGCGCAGTCCCAAGGCGTCGCGATAACCGGCGACGGCTTCACACTCGCGGGAGTGGCGTTCAGACTCTCCAACTAACAACCCCCGTCATTCCGGGTTCACGCGCTGCGCGCGTGCCCCGGAATGACGACCCAGTGAAGTTAGCGCCCCTTGAAGTGCGCGATGCGGCGTTCTTCGGTGGCCTTGATGCCTTCCCTGAAATCTTCGGTCGCGCGCAGCCGCGTCTGTTCGGCGAGTTCGTGCTTGGTCGCTTCCATCACCCGGTCGGCGAGCGTGGCACGCATCGTCGCGCGGGTCGAGAGCAGGCCGAGCGGCGCGCATTCGGCGATCTCACGCGCGAGCTTGAGCGCGGCGCTGCGGACTTCGTTGAGCGGCACCAGCTCGTTGGCGAGACCCATCTTCACCGCGTCTTCGCCGGTGACCCGGCGCGAAGTGTAGAACATCAGCTCGGCATTGTTACGGCCGATCAGCTCCGGGAGCGTCACCGTCAGACCGAAACCGGGATGAAAGCCGAGCTTGGTGAAGTTCGCCGCGAACCGCGCTTCGGGGCAGGTGACGCGGAAATCCGCCGACACCGCGAGGCCGAGCCCGCCGCCGATCGCAGCGCCGTGCACCGCGGCGACGATCGGCTTCTTGGCGCGGAAGATCCGCACTGCCTCGTAGTAGAGATGGCCGATCTGGCCGAGGCTGTCGGCCGGATCGCCCTTCGCCGCTTGCGGATCGCCGGCCTGCTGCGCCGAATCGCCGAAATTGGCCCCGGCGCAGAACGCCTTGCCCTGCGCGGCCAACACCGTGGCGCGCATCTCCGGATCGGCGTCGATGGCGTCGAGCGCGTCGGCGATCTGCTGGATCAGCGAAATGTCGAAGAAATTCAGCGGCGGGCGCCGGATCTCGATCAGGGCGACGTGGCCGTTGGTCTCGACGGTGATATCCGTGTAGTTGGTCATGGTCTGTCCTCGATGTCTTGCTGCGCGAACGCGCCGCGCCTTGGAGCTTTTCCGGTTCTGATCGGATCAGAACCGGAGCTCTGATTTTTTGTTCTGACGCGTTTTTCTTCACGCGAACCGGTTTCCACTTCGCTCGACAACGCTTTAGCGCAGGCCGAGCCCGCGCGCGATGATGCCGCGCAGCACCTCCGTGGTGCCGCCCTGGATGGTCAGCTTCGGCGCGACCTTGGTGGCGAACGCCGTCAGCTCGTCGAGAGTGGCATGGTTCGACGCTTCACTGTCGACGAAGGCTGCGAGTTCGCGCACACGGTGCGGCAGCTGTTGCTCCCACACCGTGCCGATGTCTTTCACGATCGAGGCTTCGACCACCGGCTCCTTGCCGGCCTGCAACATGCCGGCGACCGACACCGACATCCGCCGCATGGTGTGCAGCTGCGCCACCAGCCGGCCGATGCCCTCGGCGCCGCGCGTATCCGGATCGGGCCCGAGCGCGCGCACCAGTTCGGTCAGCACGTAATAGGTCTCGAGAAAGCGTTCCGGCCCGGAGCGCTCGAAGGCGAGTTCGGAGGTGGCCTGTTTCCAGGCGCCATCGATCTCGCCGAGCACATGATCGTCCGGCACGAAGGCGTCGGTGAACACCACCTCGTTGAATTCGTGCTGCCCGGTGATCTGCGCGATCGGATTGACCTTGATGCCCGGCGTTTTCATGTTGACCAGGAACTGGGTCAGGCCGTGGCGGCGGTTCTCCTTGGTCGACGGCGAGGTCCGGAAGATCGCGATCATGTAGTCGGCGATATGCGCCGACGTGGTCCAGATCTTCGAGCCGTTGATCAGATAGCCGCCGTCGGTTTTGGTCGCTTTGGTCTTGGCGGCGAACAGATCGGAGCCGGAATTCGGCTCGCTCATCCCGATCGCGAAGCACAATTCGCCGCGGCAGATCCGCGGCAGGATGTCCATCTTGATGTGCTCGGGCGCGTATTTCAGCAGCACCGGGCCGCTCTGCCGGTCGGCGACGAAGAACCGCCGCGTCGGCGCATTGGCGACGCGCATTTCCTCGGTGACGACGTAGCGCTCCAGAAACGTGCGCTCGTGGCCGCCATATTGCTTCGGCCAGGTCATGCCGAGCCAGCCGCGCGCGCCGACGCGGCGGGAGAATTCCGGCGCGTCGGAATCCTCGCGCTGCGGCTTGTGCGGATCGAAGGTGCCGGCGGCGATTTCCTCGGCGAGGAAGGCGCGGACTTCCCTGCGCAGCTCCTCGCAGACGGGCGGCAGGCGGATCGGATCGAAACGGAGGGCGGCGGTCATCGCGGTTCTCGTCGGGTTGATGCGGTCAGCGCGAAGCGACCAGCGGCCACAGATCGTCGGCGCCGCGCCTGGCCACCATGCGGCCGAGTTCGACCGCCCAGTGGCTTTCGTTGCCGAAATCGTCGCGCCAGGCGAGCGCGCGCAACGAGTAGCGATGCAGGATATGCTCGCTGGTGAAGCCGATCGCACCAAACACCTGATGGGCGATCGCCGCGCCCTTCTCGGCCGCTTCGGCGCAGCGGATCTTGGCGGCGGCGGCTTCCAGCATCACCGCATCGTCGAATGCGGTCGCGTTGGCGAGCGTATCGGCCGCCGAGGTCGCGGCCGCCAGCGCCGCCGAGGTCTCGCCGGCGAGCTTCGCCAGATTGTGCTGCACCGCCTGGAATTTCGAGATCTTCTTCTCGAACGCGACCCGCTCGTTGGAGTAGCGCACGCTGATCTCGAGCATCGTCTCCAGCGCGCCCGCGATCTGCAGGCTGCGCGCCACCGAGCCGATCAGCAGCAAAGCGGTGGCATCGAAGCCCTGCGGCGCCGCCGCGAGCTTCAACGGCGACACCTTGTCGAACGTCACGGTGTCGGACGGGTCGCCGCCGAGCCCGAGGCCATGATCGATCCGGCAAGTCGAGGCGTCGACCAGCGCGATCGATGCGCCGTCACTGCGCTGCGCCAGCACCGCGATGAATTTCGCGTCCCGCGCAAACGGAACGCCGCGGGCGCGGCCGGACAGCGTGCCGTCGGAGCCGAGCGTGATGCGATCCTTCGGATGAACGGGTGCGATCGTCATCGCGCCCTCGGGCGAGGCGATGTTCGCCTGCGCCAGCAGCCAGCCCGCAAGCATCGTCTCGGCGAGCGGCGTGGCGAGCCCGGCCCGGCCCGCGGCGTTCAGCACCGCGAAGCCTTCGGCGAGGCTCGCGCCGGAACCGTCGCACGCTTCCGGCACCCACGACAGCGGCAGCCCGGATTCGCTCAGCGCCCGCCACAGCGGCGCGCGCCAGCTTCCGTCCTTGCTCGCATTGATGGTTTGCGCGTCGGCCAGATCGGCGAAGATCTTCTCGGCAGTCTCGACGACGATGTTGTCGGTAGTCCCCGTCACAGCGTTCCCCGTAGCCGCACACTTCCATCGCAACCGGCGAATCGCCAGGCCCAGGGTGCTGCATTGTTGCTACGCGGCATGATGCGGAAAAGCCGATGCGATGACAAGCGCCGCCGCCGCGGAGCGACCTGCGACGACAGCATGGTGTGCGTGCCGGCTTATTCCGCAGAGCGGGCTTAGCCGGCTTGCTCGCGGCTTCGCAGCTTATATGGTGCAGCACGCGGCGAGGCGCGCGCAAAACAGACATGGGGAGCAGAGATGGCGAAGGCTGGATTGAATGTGATCGTGACAGGGTCGGCGTCCGGCCTCGGCGCTGCGACGGCGAAGATCCTGGCGCGGGACGGCGCGCGGCTCGTGATCAATTATTCGTCCAGCCAGAAAGACGCCGAGACGACCGCCGAGGATTGCCGCAAGGCCGGCGCAGCCGAGGTGGTGGTGGTGCAGGGCGACGTCGCCAAAGACGACGATTGCAAGCGTATCGTCGAAGCCGCCGCGCATTGGGGCGGGCTCGACGCGCTGATCAACAATGCCGGCATCACCAAGCACGTCGCGCATCACCTGCTCGATCAGTTATCGGCGGAGGATTTCCAGCGGATCTATGCGGTGAACACCATCGGCCCGTATCAGATGGTGCGCGCCGCGCGCGCGCTGCTCGTGGCCGGCGCGAAAGCCGCGGGCCGTTCGTCGGCGGTGGTCAACGTATCGTCGGTCGCCGGCACCAGCGGCATCGGCTCCTCGATCGCCTATGCGGCCAGCAAGGGCGCGCTGAACACCATGACGTTGTCGCTCTCGCGCGCGCTGGCGCCCTCGATCCGCGTCAACGCGATCTGCCCGGGTTACATCGACACGCCATGGTTCACCAAGGGTCGCGGCGCCGATGCCGCGCAGCAGGTACGCGACATGGTGGTCGCCAAGGTGCCGCTGAAGATCGCGTCGAGCCCGGAGGATATCGCCGAACTGGTGTGCTTCCTCGCATCGCCGAAATCCAGCAGCATGACCGGCGAGCTGGTCCGGATGGACGCCGGTATGCATCTCGGCTGAGCCGACGTGTCCGGACCCAAGCAAACGGCCCGGTGATCAGCCGGGCCGTTTGTGGGTGAGCGATCGCGATGATCGATCAGAGCCGAACTACACGATAGGGCGTTTTCGAACGAAGTGAAAACCGGTCCGCGTGTCGAAAACGCGTCAGTTCCGACTTACTCGGAACCGGAAAAGCTCACATCTAGCGATTGCCGGGATCGGATAGCACCCGTCGCGCTACCAGCCGGTTCCAGATGAACAGCACCAGCACCGCACCGATCGTTGCGGTGATGAAGCCCGCGCCCTGGTTGGGGCCGTAATGGCCGATCGCCTGGCCGATCGCCGTGGCGAGGAAAGCTCCGACGATGCCCAGCACCGTGGTCAGCAGAAAGCCCTGCGGGTTGTTCGGTCCGGGTGAGAGGAAACGCGCGATAATGCCGGCGATGAAGCCGACCAGGATGATCCAGAGGATACCAGTCATGGGCAAATGTCCTTTCCGAAACGCTCACGTCGACAAACAGGTGTAGCCGATCAGATCCAGCGCGAGGCTTCGTCCTCGGTCGGGAGCCGGCCGTCCGGCGTGAGCTGATCGATCACGCCCGGCAATTGTTGGCTGAGGCCGTCGAGTAACTCCTCGCGCGACATTCCGGTCTGCTGGGTCAGCATCTCGAGCCTGTCGGCGCCCAGCGCATTGGCGAGATCGTTCGGGCCGATCTGCTTGTTCTCGCCGCGACCGACCCAGGAATCCGCAGCGTCGCCGAGGCCGTTGGTCTGGAACTGCTTCATCAGGTCGCCGAGGCCGCCCGACAGGATGGTGCCTGCCGCGCCGCCGGCGAGCAAGCCGCCGAGGCCGCCCTTGAGCATGTCGCTAAGACCGCCGCCGGGCATCCCGGCATTGATGGTGTTTCGCGAGGGCATCGTGTTCGGCGATTGCGGCACCGACGTCGGACGCCCGTGGCCGACGGACGCCGGCGCGTCGGGAGCGGTCACGTGCTTGTAGGCCTTGTAGGCGAGCAGCGCGAGGATCGCCATGGTGAACTTGGACATCCCGCCGCTCTTGTCGTTCGGGTCGGCGGGGCCGCGCGGGCCGTTCTGCATACCGTTGAGGATATCGAGCAAGCCCATCGTCACCTCCGTGTGAACCGTCTGGATTTCGTAGGCCGGCTGCGCCGCAACAGGGCGGCGTCTCACCGACGAGAGTCAGATAGGGCCCGCCGATGACAAGAACAAGGCAACGGCGGTTCACCGCGGACTAATCGGTTGGGACGGGGTAGCGTCAGGTTGCAACGGCGGTTGCAACGCGCGCCCCGCCGCCGGCGAGGCCTGGGCAGCCGCTCGGTCCTGGCCGAACGGCGCCCGATTCCGGGGTGGCGATCCGCCGGCCCCTCTGCTATGGGGAATCCAGACCGCCGCGGCGCGCCGCGGCCGGCCGGTCCCGTAGCTCAGCCGGATAGAGCGGCGGTTTCCTAAACCGTAGGTCGGATGTTCGAGTCATCCCGGGATCGCCAATCTCCGCAATAGGATAGAACCGCCCGAGCGCTTCGCGACGATAGGTCGTCGTCGCGACGGCCGCCGTATCTGGCGAGCTGACGATACAGGATCCCCGCCGGCGATCGCGCGGTGCCTTCGGGACGATCTTGAACGAAATGCCGGCCTTCACGAATCTCCGCTTCGCTGGATTTTGGTGATGAATCGCGCGCGGTCCCACACTTCCACGACGTAGCCCCTGAACATTCGCCTTGCAGCATTGATTGCGGCCAGATCGTCGGTGCAGTCGGGCAACAGAGCCGACGCGATGATGTGTCCCGTCGGGCCAATCGTGTAGGCCCTGTAGGTCGGGATCGGGTCCTGTTGGGTCTCAGGACGCGGATGACTGGTGCGATCGATACCCTGCTCTGACATGGAGAAAGTCCACGGAAAAACGCAACCTTCGCGCGATGCTGCGCGAAGACTAAAATGCCTCACGCGCGCAAGCGCGCGAGGCCGCTGATCGTTGTCGATGTTTTCGCAATTTTGTCGGCGCCCTCACACATCATGGCGGCGCAAAGTCGGCAATCGAAGGTGCGAGTAGTAATGGCCATGGCAAAACTCCTGATCAATGGACTACGCCCATCAACCGGATATTGAAACATAAATTATCTCGTAACAATTTGTAATTACAGCGTTTTATTCAGCTTCAGCAGTTCGCTGTCTTGACTGATTTGCAGAAGCAAGCGCAAACAATGACTTCAACTCAATGGTAACAAGTGACCTTAAAGGGTCACTCTCAGGCATATTTGCTGGAGCCGCCGAGGAAGCGATTGCAGCAATATGCCAACTACGAGTAAGGTAGCGAGATTAGGCATTTTGAGCAATATTTGCTTTCTGCCCGAGACGATGATGGTGAGCGCCATGGTGTCGATTCCCCGTGGAGAGCGTCTTCAGATCATGCTGACCGAAGACGAGTATCATGCCTTGGACCTCTGGCGATTCAGTCGCCACATGCCAAGCCGCGCTGCCGCTGTGCGCGAATTGCTGCGTCGCGGACTGAGCGCCGAAGGCTTCGCCGTTTCGGACGGCACCCGGAAATCGAGCGATTTCGGTCTCATTGGAAAATCAAGCGCTGAGACCGACGGTCGCCAACCCTGATCACCCCGTACGATCGAGCCCGGGGCGTCTCACACCTTCACCATCCGCTTACCGCGATTCTCGCCGGCTAGAAGCCCGATCAAGGCCTGCGGGGTGTTCTCGAGTCCGTCGATGACGTCTTCCTGTAACTTCAGCCTGCCGCTCGCGACCCAGCCTTGCAGCTCGGCGACCGCCGCGTCGCGGCGATCCATGTAATCCATCACGATGAAGCCCTGCATGATCAGCCGCTTCACCACGATCAGGCCGGGCACGCCACGCGGGCCGGTCGCCGAAGGCGTGCGGTCGTATTGCGAGACCGCGCCGCAGCAGGCGATGCGTCCGCGCAGATTCATCTGCGGCAGGCAGGCTTCGAGGATGTCGCCGCCGACATTGTCGAAATACACGTCGATGCCGTTCGGTGCCGCGGCGCGCAGCGCCTTGAACAGTGCGCCGTCCTTGTAGTCGACCGCGGCGTCGAAGCCGAGTTCGTTCACCAGCCAGTCGCACTTCGCCTGGCCGCCGGCGATGCCGACGACGCGGCAGCCCTTGATCTTGGCGATCTGCCCGACGATCGACCCCACCGAACCGGCAGCGGCGGAGACCACCACGGTCTCGCCGGCCACAGGCTTGCCGACATCGAGCAGGCCGAAGTAAGCGGTGAGGCCCGCGATGCCGTAGACGCTGAGCAGATGCGTCAGCGGCTCGACCTTCGGCAGTTTGGTGAGATGTTTGGCCGGCAGCGCCGCGTAGTCCTGCCAGCCGGTGTCGGCGAATACGATGTCGCCGGGCGACAAGCCTTCGGCTTTCGAACTCACCACTTCGGCGATGCCGCCGCCGGGCATCACGCTGTCGGTCTCGACCGCGGCCCGATAGGTCGCGCCCTGCATCCAGGCGCGGTTGGCGGCGTCGAGCGAAATGTAGCGCACCTTCACCAGCGCCTCGCCGTCCTTCGGCTCCGGCACCGCCGCTTCCGCCATGCGGAAATGCTCGGGCGCGAGCTTCTCCTTCGGTTTCGCGATCAGCAGAACCTGGCGGTTGACGGCGGTCATGTTTCTCTCCCTGAACGATGTTGTCGCGTTTGGCGCGGACGCTAATCGGCGTCTCGGCCGCGCGCAACGTTCAAATCGCGGCGCTCAGAAGAACCGAAGATCCTCGGCGCGTCCGCCTTGCGTCACGGCGGCGAATTCGATCGCGAGAAACAATCCGCCTGCGACGTAGATCCGGGCGTCGAGCCGTTCGGCCAGCACGCGCGCCTCGCGCACGGCGTCGGCCACGGTCGCAGCCGTGACGATCTCGGCGCGCGGATTCGCCGCGCGCGCGGCTTCCGCGATGACCTCGGCGGGCGCGCCCTTGTGATGCGCCGAGCTACAGACGATAGCGTCGAAGGACGGCGCCAGCGCCGCGACGATCTCGGCGGCGTTCTTGTCGCGCGACGCGCCGAGCACCAGAATCCATCCGCTTTCGCCGTGCGCCGCGCGAAGACCCGCCAGCGCCTGCCGGATGCCGTCAGGGGTGTGGCCGACGTCGATCACTGTCAGCGGCTCTGTGCTGATCGTCTCCAACCGTCCCGGCCATCGCGCATCGCGCAGGCCGTGGCGGATCGCAGCATCGAGCCGCGCCGGATCGTGGTCGGTGCCGCTCTGCCGCAGCCACAGCGCGAACAGCGACGCCGCGATCGCGGCGTTGTTGACCTGGAACGGGCCGAGCAGCGAGGTTTCGAGCGCCACGTAGGTGTGATCTGCGATCCGCAGATCGAAGCGCTGCCGCGCATCCGCGATGGTTGCATTGTCGATGCCGATCTCGTCGCTGATGAACAGCGCGGCGACGTCGCGGTTGCGATTGTATTCGGAGAGATGATCGCGCAACGGCCGGCAATTCTCGCCATAGACGATGACGCCGCCGGCCGCACAGGCGTCGCTCTTGTCGGAGGCGATCAGTTCGCGCGAATGGCCGAGCAGCGCCACGTGTTCGAGATCGACCGAGGTGACGCAGCTCACGCGCGCGCCGAGCAGGCGCACCGGATCGTAGCGGCCGCCGATCCCGGCCTCGAACACCGCGAAGTCGCAGGCATTGTCCTGGAAGTACAAACACGCCAGCGCGAACTGCGCCTCGAATGCGCCGAACTGCTCGCCGCGGGCTTCTCCCACCTCCGCGATGGCCTTTGTCACGCGCTCCAGCAGCCGCCTCAGCGCATCGTCGGGGATCGGCGCGCCGTCGATCTGGAAGCGTTCGTTGAAGCGATACAGATGCGGCGAGGTGAACAGCCCGGTGCGCAGGCCGTGAGCGCGACCGATGCTGGCGGTGAACGCCGCGGTCGAGCCCTTGCCGTTCGAGCCGCAGACCGCGACGGCGATGCGCTGCAGCCGCGCGCGATCGACGCCGAGCCGATCGAGCAGCACGGCCAGCCGCGCGAGACAAATCCCTTCGCCGTATTTCGGAAGATCGAACATCTACAACAATCCTGCTGCGGTGAGACTGTGACGCCAGATCGCGACGATCAGATCGTCGCGGCCGCAGCTTTCGAGAAAGCGGATCGCGGGATTGGAATTCACCTCGATCACCCGCACGTCGTCGCGCGCGTCCGGATCGACGAACAGATCGACCGCGCCGAGCCGCAGGCCGAGCGCGCGCGTCGCGGCCCGGGCGCTTGCGATCGCCGGCGCGCCGGCCTCCTCCATCACCATCGCGCCGCCGGCGCTGAGATTCATCCGGCCCGCGATGTCGCGCCGCTCGCCGGCCGCGGGCACGTGATCGAGCGACGGATCGTCGCCGCTCGCGCCCGACAATCCGCGGTCGCGCAACGCGCGGTCGTGCGCATGCAGCAGCTCACGCAGGCTGCGGACGCCGTCGCCGATCACCGCCGGCGGCAGCTTTCGCGCGGTGTACAGCGCTTCGTCGTCGACCACGAACACGCGATACTCGCGGCCTGAGGCATAGGGCTGGATCAGCACGGAATCGTAATAGCGCGCGACATCGTCGAGATAGGAGGCCAGCGCCGCGGCGCTCTCGATCGGCCGCGCGAAGTCGCCGCGCGAGCCGGTGAGCGGCTTGGCGAAGGCGTGGCCGCCCTGCGCTGCGAGATAGTCAAGCGCATCTTTGCGTTCGTGCCCGGGCGGTCGCAGCGCGCGGTGGCGGTCGTGCAGGAAGAAATAGCGGCCGCCGAGCGTCGCCACGCCGGCGCGTTCCAGCAGCGCATTGGCGAGATATTTGTCGGTCGCGAGCGATGCTGCGGTGGCGTTGTTCTGCGGATAATACGAGCAACGCCCGCCGCCGAAGCAGATTTCCTTCGTCCCCGAGGCGACGGCGAACAACAGGCCGGTGCCGCCGTCGCGTTCGCTGAAGCGGAGGCCGAGCCGCGCGCAGGCATATTCGGCGTAGATCGCCTGATCGGGATAGAAGGCCGGCTTCCCGGTTCGAAAATCCTGCAGTTGCGGCATGGGGCTCCGGCCCGTCGCGCGGCGATCCTCCGGGCGACTCGTGGTCGCAACCTAGCGGATCACCGAGGCGTGATCCAGCCGAGCCGCCGCCGTTATCGCGCCGCGATCGGCATGTTATAGAACGCGCCCGGTGCGCCGCGTTCGCGGTGCGGCCGGCGTACAACAACAGGCCGGGGCCTCCGCCCGGCTCGCGGGGATTGCATGGAAACGATTCTGCTTCCTTTCTCACCGCGCTTCATCGCCCTCACGATCTGCGCCGTACTCACCGCGCTGTTCGCTTCGATCGCGATCACCGATTATCACACCAGCCTGTTCGGCGTCATGCTGACCCTGGCATTGGTGTTCGGCGCGCTGACGCTGCTCGGCGTGCGGGACCTGCTGCAGAAGAATCACGCGGTGCTGCGCAACTATCCGATCTCGGCGCATCTGCGGTTTCTGCTCGAGGAAATCCGCCCCGAGATGCGGCAATATTTCTTCGAGAGCGAGAAGGACGGCAAGCCGTTCAGCCGCGACACCCGCGCCCTGATCTATCAGCGCGCCAAGATGGTGCTGGACAAGCGGCCGTTCGGCACCCAGGAGGACGTCTATGGCGACGGTTACGAGTGGATGCACCACTCGGTCGCGCCGCGCCCGCACGCCGAAGAGCGTTTTCGCATCACCATCGGCGGGCCGGATTGCGCGAAGCCGTATTCCGCCTCGGTGTTCAACATTTCGGCGATGAGTTTTGGCGCGCTCAGCCCGAATGCGGTGCGGGCGCTGAACGCCGGCGCCAAGAAGGGCGGCTTCGCGCACGACACCGGCGAAGGCGGCGTCAGCCCCTATCACCGCGAGCACGGCGGCGACCTGATCTGGGAAATCGGCTCCGGCTATTTCGGCTGCCGCACCCGTGACGGTCAGTTCGATCCCGACGCCTTCGCCCGCCTCGCCACCGACGACCAGATCAAGATGGTCGAGCTGAAGGTCAGCCAGGGCGCCAAGCCCGGCCATGGCGGCGTGCTGCCGGCCGCGAAGGTGTCCGAAGAGATTTCGCGGATCCGCGGGGTGGCGATGGACGAGGATTGCATCTCGCCGCCTTTTCACAAGGCTTTCTCGACCCCGGTCGAGATGCTGCGCTTCATCGCCGAGATGCGGCGTCTGTCGGGCGGCAAGCCGACCGGCTTCAAGCTGTGCATCGGCCATCCGTGGGAGTTTCTCGCGATCTGCAAGGCGATGCTGGCGACCGGAATCACCCCGGACTTCATCGTCGTCGACGGCAACGAGGGCGGCACCGGCGCGGCGCCGCTGGAGTTCATGGATCATCTCGGGATGCCGATGCGCGAGGGCGTCAACTTCGTGCACAATGCGCTGATCGGCATCGGCATGCGCGACCGGATCAAGATCGGCGCCGCGGGCAAGGTCGCCACCGCTTTCGACATGGCGCGCGCGATGGCGCTCGGCGCCGATTGGTGCAATTCGGCGCGCGGCTTCATGTTCGCGCTCGGCTGCATCCAGTCGCTGAGCTGCCACACCGACCGCTGCCCGACCGGCGTCACCACGCAGGAGCCGTCGCGCTATCGCGCGCTGGTGGTGACGCAGAAGGTCGACCGGGTGTTCAACTATCACCATGCCACGCTGCACGCCCTGGCCGAACTGGTCGCGGCGGCGGGGCTCGACCATCCGCAGGAGATCGGCCCGCACCATTTCTCGCAGCGGACGTCGTCGTCCGTTGTGGTGTCGTTCGCGCAACTCTATCCGACGCTGCGTCCGGGCGAGCTGCTCGACGGCACCGACGATCCGCGTTTCAAGCACGCCTGGGCGATGGCGCGCGCCGAAACCTTTGCCGCGGCGCTGTGAGGATCAGTCTTTGAGCCTCAGGCCGCCGTCGTCCTGAGCTGGCAACAACCGGGATCAGGCTCGGGGATCAGGGTCGGGGAGCGGGCCGGAGCGTCGCGAGGTCGAAGCGGTCGACGTCGGCCAGCAGCTCGCAGAAGGCGCGGGCGCCATGGTCGAGCGCCTGCCGGCCCTTGTCGGCCGAAGCCGCCGTCGCGTCGCCGATCGCGCCGCTCGGATGCAGGTCCTGCGCAGCCCAGGCGAATGGCGCCGGCCGCTGCGCCGACAGCCAGCGGAACTCCTGCTCCATCGCCGCGGTGGCGGGCCGGAAGTCGGCGATCCTCTCGGTGCGGACCTGATGCGGCGCATGCGCCAGCATGATCGAGGTCTCGACCGCGCCGCCATGGATGCCGTGGCGCAGTTCGTCGGCCGCGAACAAGCCCTCCGGCAGGCCGAATCGCGCCCAGCCGGTGGTGACCGCCAGCATCGCGTGCCGCGCTCGCAGCTCCTGCGCCACCAGACTCATCGCCGCGCTGTTGCCGCCATGGCTGGTCACCATCACCAGCTTGCGGACGCCGGCGCGCGCGATGCTGTCGCCGATCTCGGTCCACAACCGCAGCGCGGTCCCGGTTTCCAGCGTCAGCGTGCCGGGGAACGCCAGATGCTCGGTCGACAGCCCGATCGGCTGCAGCGGCAGGAATGTCGCCGGCAGGTCCGCTGGTAACAGCTCGTGCACCCGCGCCAGATAGGCTTGCGCGATGAACACGTCGGTGCCGAGCGGCAGATGCGGGCCGTGCTGTTCGGTGGCGGCGAGCGGCAGCACTGCGATCCAGCGCGCCGGGTCGGCGTCGCCGATCTCCGGCCAGCGGATCTCGGTCCAGTCGCGGGGCGGGAGCCTGGTCATCGGCGTGTGTCTTGGGCGCGTTCCGGGGGGGCGGCAGCCGCCCGCATCAAAGGTTCAAATGCCCGCATTGTTTCGCTATCAATCCTCGACCGGACGAACCTGCGCCGCCTCGCTGCTCCCATCATGGGCCAAAACGAACGACGGAGTCCAATCATGACCCCCGCCTTCCTGCTGCGAGCGTTAACCGGGGCCGTCGCCGTAGCTCTGCTGGCCGTGCCGGTCCACGCTTCGCCGCCGCCGGCTCCGGAAAAGCCGGTGGAAAAGCCTGCGCCGCCGCCGCCGCCGAAGAAGCCCCCTCCGCCGGTGGTGCAGCCGGTCCGCAAAGTGCCGGAAGGCGGCTTCGATAAGGTGTCGTTCGGCACCAATTGGGTCGCCGAGGGCGAGCATGGCGGGTTCTTCCAGGCGGTCGCCGACGGCACCTACAAGACCTACGGCCTCAACGTGACGATCGTGCCGGGCGGACCCAACGTCAACAATCGCGCCTTGCTGCTCGCCGGCAAGCTCGACTTCTTCATGACCGCGAACACGCTGCAATCGTTCGACGCCGTCGCCAACAACGTACCGGTGGTGGCGATCGCCGCGGTGTTCCAGAAGGATCCGCAGGTGTTCCTGACGCATCCGGAATCCAAGGTCGGACAGCTCGACGACTTGAAACGTCTGACGCTGTTCGTCTCCAAGGAAGGCATCGCCAGCTACTTCCAGTGGCTGAAATCCGAATACGGCTTCAACGAAGCCAAGGTGAAGCCCTACACCTCGAACCCGCAGCCCTTCATCGTCGATCGCAACGCCGCGATGCAGGGCTATGTCACTTCCGAGCCGTTCGTGATCGAGCAGAAAGCGAAGTTCAAGCCGAGCGTGCTGCTGCTCGCCGATTACGGCCTCGACGGTTACTCGACGCTGATCGAGACGCGGCGCGACCTGATCGACAAGAACCCCGACATGATCCAGCGCTTCGTCGACGCCTCGATGATCGGCTGGTACAACTATCTGTACGGCGACAACGCCGCCGGCAACGCGCTGATCAAGTCGCTCAATCCGGAGATGACCGACGAGATGCTGGCCTATTCGGTCGCCAAGATGAAGGAGTACGGCATTGTCGATTCCGGCGACACGCTGCGCAACGGCATCGGCGCGATGAGCGACGAGCGCTACGCCAGCTTCTTCGACAAGATGTCGCGCGCCGGCGTGGTGAAGCGCGATCTCGATTTCCGCCAGGCCTATACGCTGCAATTCACCAACAAGGGCGTCGGCGTCGATCTGCGGCCGAGCAGGTAGCGCCGGCGGCATGGCCCTGTCCTCGTCGCCCGATCTCGACGGCCCGGCCGCAGCTTGCGCGATCCGCCTGCATGCGGCGACCAAGGTCTATCGCGGCGGTGTCGAAGCGCTGGGACCAATCGATCTCGACATCGGCCGGGGCGAATTCGTCTCGCTGCTCGGGTCCTCCGGCTGCGGCAAATCGACGGCGCTGCGGCTGATCGCCGGGCTGGCGAAGCCGTCGTCCGGCAGCGTGCGGGTCGCCGGTGAGGCGACGCGGCGACCCGGCGGGCACGCGATCGGTTTCGTGTTTCAGGAGCCGACGCTGATGCCGTGGAGCAGCGTCCGCGCCAATGTCGGCCTGCCGCTCAAGATCGCACATGCGCCTGCCGCCGAGATCGCGCGTCACGTCGACGCCGCGCTGGCGCGGGTCGAGCTCTCGGACTTCGCCGAGGCCTATCCGCGCGAACTCTCCGGCGGTATGAAGATGCGGGTGTCGCTGGCGCGCGCGCTGGTGACCGATCCGGACATCCTGCTGATGGACGAGCCGTTCGCCGCGCTCGACGAGATCACCCGCTTCCGTCTCAACGACGATCTCCTGGCGCTGTGGCGCGACCTCGGCAAGACCATCCTGTTCGTCACCCATTCGGTGTTCGAGTCGGTTTATCTGTCGCAACGCGTCGTGGTGATGTCGCCGCGGCCGGGAAGGATCGCGGCGGAATTCCGGATCGAGGCGCCCGAGCCGCGCGGCGACGAGTTCCGCACCTCGACCGGCTATGCCGCGCAATGCCGCGATGTCTCCCGCGCGCTGGCCGACGCCAGCGCGGCGCAGGTCCGCCCATGAGCGGCCGCGCGCCGACCGGGCCGCGGCCGCCGCGCATCAGCGCGGCGAGCTGGTTGCGGGTATTGCTGCCATTCGTGGTCCTCGCCGCCGGCGTCGCGGTCTGGGATCTGGTGGTGCGGATCAACCAGATTCCGCCTTACGTGCTGCCGGGTCCGGGTCTGGTCTGGCAGACGCTGGTCGCGGATTGGCCGATCCTGTCCGTCTCGCTGCTGGCCACGCTGTGGACCACGCTGAAAGGTTTCCTCGCTGCTGCGATCGGCGGCGTCGCGCTGGCGCTGCTGTTCAACCAGTCGCGATGGGTGGAATACTCGCTGTTCCCCTATGCGGTGGTGCTGCAGGTGACGCCGGTGATCGCGATCGCGCCGCTGCTGCTGATCTATCTGCCGCAGGAAACCGCGGTGGTGGTCTGCGCCTGGATCGTGGCGTTCTTCCCGGTACTCGCCAATACCACGCTCGGGCTCAACTCGGTCGATCGCAACCTCGCCGGTCTGTTCCGGCTGTATGGCGCGTCGCCGTTGCAGACGCTGCTGCGGCTGAAATTGCCGGCGGCGTTGCCCTACATTCTCGGCGGCCTGCGCATTGCGGGCGGGCTGTCGCTGATCGGCGCGGTGGTGGCGGAGATCGCCGCCGGCTCCGCCGGCGCCGGCTCCGGCCTCGCCTACCGGATTGCGGAATCCGGCTACCGGCTCAACATTCCCCGCATGTTCGCGGCATTGCTGTTGCTCTCGGCGGCGGGCATTGTCATTTATCTGCTGCTCGCGCTGGTCTCGCATCTGTTGCTGCGGCGCTGGCATGAAAGCGCGCTGGGAAAGGACAATTGATGGCCGGGGATACGGAGGCGACGGACAAGATCGATCTGTTGATCTACGGGCCGAGCAAGCCGGTCATCAATGATGGCTTTCCCGAGCAATATGCGCTGCACAAATGCGAGCAGCCGGGCGATCTCGACCGGCTCACCGACGACATCCGGGCGCGCATTCGCGGCGTCGCGGTCACCGGCCTGGTGCCGACCAACTCGTCGGTGCTGGCGCGCTATCCGAAACTCGAGATCGTGTCCTCGTTCGGCGTCGGCTACGACCACATCGATTCCGGCTGGGCGGCGGAGCACGACGTCGTCGTCACCAACACCCCCGACGTTCTGACCGAAGAAGTCGCCGACACCGCGCTCGGCCTGCTGATCGCGACGCTGCGCGAATTCGTCCGCGCCGACAAATATGTCCGCTCCGGATTGTGGCTGACTCAGCCCTATCCGCTCAGCGTCGGCTCGCTGCGTGATCGCAAGGTCGGACTGATCGGCATGGGCCGGATCGGTCAGGCGATCGCGAGGCGGCTCGACGCCTCGCGGGTGCCGGTGGTGTATCACGCGCGCAATCCGGCCGCCGGGGTCAACTACCAGCACTATCCCGACCTGATCGCGATGGCGAAGGACGTCGACACGCTGATCGTGATCATCCCGGGAGGCGCGTCGACCGCCAGGCTGATCAACGCCGAGGTGCTGCAGGCGCTGGGTCCGCGCGGCGTGCTGATCAACGTCGCGCGCGGTTCGGTGGTCGACGAACCGGCGTTGGTCGCGGCGCTGCAATCGGGCGCGATTCTGGCCGCCGGCCTCGACGTGTTCGCCGACGAGCCCAACGTGCCGGACGAGTTGCGCATGATGCAGAACGTGATCCTGCTGCCGCATATCGGCTCGGCCTCGGTGGTGACGCGCAATGCGATGGATCAGCTCGTGGTCGACAACATCAAGGCGTGGTTCGACGGCAAGCCGCCGCTCACGCCGATCCCTGAAACGCCGGTGAGGGGGCGCTGAGATGATGCGCGCGGTCGGGCTCGCGCTAGGATTGCTGCTGACGGCCGCGCCGGCGCACGCCCAGGATTCCGCGACGCTGAAGAAGGACATGGTCGGGCAGTGGGAGCTGTCGACCACCGAGCGCAGCAAGACCTGCGTGGTGACACTGAAGCCCGACGCGGCGCCGCGCGGCATGAAGCTCGAACTCGAGCCCGGCTGCGCCGCCGCGTTGCCGTTCACCAGGGACATCGCCGCCTGGACCGTGAAGGGCCTCGACATTGTCCGCCTGGAAACCGCGGCAGGCGACCCGGTGATCGACTTCACCGAGGTCGAGAGCGGCATCTTCGAAGGTCTGCGCGCCAATGAAGGCGTCTACATCCTGCAGAACCTCGCAGCAGCCCGCTCGCTCGCCAAATCGATGGAGCAGATGATCGGCGACTGGTCGATGGTGCGCGGCAGCGGCCGCCCGATCTGCAGCCTGACGCTGACCAACAACGAGGCGTCGACGCCGGACAATTTCCAGGCGTTTCTCAAGCCGCGCTGCGAGCCGCCGGTCGCGGGCTTCGGGCCGACGATGTGGCGGCTGGAGCGCGGCGCGCTGCTGCTGACCGCGCCCTCCGGCGAAATCTGGCGGTTCGAAGCCGACGACAACGCGCAATGGCGCAAGACCCCCGACACCGCCGATCCGCTGATCATGCTGCGGCAGTAGGGGCGGCTTGAGGGCGCGCAGATACCGCGCGCGACTAGTCCTCACACGGTGATGGCGTTTTCGGGCGAAGTGGTTACCGGTTCGTGTAAAGAGAACATGCCATCCTTCGAGGCGCACAAGAGCGCGCATCTCAGGATGACGGTCGAACAAGCGTCGGCTCGCTCAGATCCCCGCCATCATCACGTATTTGATCTCGACATATTCTTCCATGCCGTGATGCGAGCCTTCGCGGCCGAGGCCACTTTCCTTGACGCCGCCGAAGGGAGCGACTTCGGTGGTGATCAGGCCGGAATTGACGCCGACCATGCCGCTCTCCAGCGCTTCGGCGACGCGCCACACCCGGCCGATGTCGCGGGCGTAGAAGTAGCTCGCCAGGCCGAACGGCGAGTTGTTGGCGAGCCGGATGACTTCGGCCTCGTCCTTGAAGCGGAACACCGGCGCCAACGGGCCGAACGTCTCCTCATGGGCCACCAGCGCATCCGGCCGCACATTCGCCAGCACGGTCGGCTCGAAGAAGGTGCCGCCGAGCGCGTGGCGCTTGCCGCCGACGATCACCTTGGCGCCGTGCGCCACCGCGTCCGCGATATGGTTCTCGGTCTTCTCGACCGCGGCTTCGTTGATCAGCGGGCCCTGCGTCACGCCCGGTTCGGCGCCGTCGCCGATCTTCATCGCCGAGACCTTCGCGGCGAGCTTGTCGACGAACGCATCATAGACGCTGTCCTGGACGTAGATGCGGTTGGCGCAGACGCAGGTCTGGCCCATGTTGCGATATTTCGAGACCATCGCGCCTTCTACCGCGGCGTCGATGTCGGCATCGTCGAACACGATGAACGGCGCGTTACCGCCGAGCTCGAGACCGAGCTTCTTCACCCCGACGGCGGCCTGCTGGTACAGGATCTTGCCGACTTCGGTGGAGCCGGTGAAGCCGACGAAGCGCACCGCCGGATGCTCGCACAACACCTTGCCGATCGCCGACGCATGGCCGGTGACGACACTGAACACGCCTTTCGGCACGCCGGCCTTTTCGGCCAGCGCCGCCAGCGCCAGCGCGCTGAACGGGGTTTCGTTGGCGGGCTTCAAAACCACCGGGCAGCCGGCGGCCAGCGCCGGCGACACTTTGCGGGTGATCATCGAATTCGGGAAGTTCCATGGCGTGATCGCGCCGCAGACGCCGATCGGCTGCTTGATCGCGATCAGCCGCGCGTCCGCGCGCTGCGTCGGGATGGTCTCGCCATAGACCCGGCGCGCTTCCTCGGCGAAGAACTCGACATAGGCCGCGCCGATGTCGACCTCGCCGAGCGCTTCGGCCAGCGGCTTGCCCTGTTCGGAGGTCAGGATCAGCGCCAGATCCTCGCGATGGGCGACGATCAGTTCGAACCATTTGCGCAAGATATTGGAGCGCTGCTTGGCGGTGAGCTTGGCCCAGGCCGGAAACGCGCGCGCGGCCGCCTCGACCGCCTGCGTCGTCTCATCCGCCCCCATCTTCGGCACCTTGCCGAGTTCCTGCCCATTGGCCGGATTGGTCACCACGGTGGCGCCTGTGCCGATCCAGGCGCCGTCGATGAAGCACTGTTCGCGCAGCAGCGACGGGTCCTTCAGACGATCGCGCAGCGAGGAGGCGGCATCGGATTTGCGGGCGGCAGTGGTCGGGGACATTGGATCACCTTCTCCGGAGTTTGATCTCGGGCGCGCGCGGGGGCCTTAGCAGATCAGGTCCCGGCTTCGGAGGAAGTATAGGGGCATCTCACGCGCTTCGCACCGACCGCGCATCGTCACATCGACGTGTGAGGCGATCGGCGCAGGACGGCGCGAATTGTTTTCGCAATGCGGGGTGCTCAGGCGGCGCGGCTGAACCAGGTCTCGCGACGATTGATCATGTGCTCGGCCGCGGCGCGGGCGTGGGCGCGCGTGGTGGTGGCGCAGACGCGGTACTCGAGCTCGGGCGCCGCCGCCGGCGCGCGTCGTCCGAACCATCCGCCGAGCCGCTTCGGCCCGACCTGCAGCCGCGCCAGCGCCATCGCCAGATTGTCGACGGCCTCGAAGCCGACCAGCGAGCCGTCATTGGCGTTGCGGATCTCGTAGACTCCGGGGCTGATCGGCGCCTCGATGTTGCCGCGACCGGCTTGGGGGTAGCGCTTCCACGCGCTCCAGGATGGGATCATCTCGTTCGCTCTCCGCCGCCGGTCCGTCGCGCCGTTCAACGCGCTCTCGGCAGCAATCGGCTTTGAGAATGGATCCCACGGCGACTGCGGCCGCAGTTTGAACGACTCTCCCCCTGCTTTCGTTCCCTCCGTTGAATCGCCGCAACACGCGACGCGGCGTTGTCTTTCAAGATGCGCGACTTTGTCGCGCTAGCGATCTATCGCCTTGCTTGCCCCGTTCCCCGGCGGAACAATGCCAGCTTCGACAACAAACCGGGAAGTCAGACGTGCAAAGCAGAGCGAACATCGACCAGTTGTTGCAACAGAGTTGCGAGCGCGGGGACATCCCCGGCGTAGTTGCGGTGGCGGGCAGTTCTACGGAGGTGTTGTACGAAGGCGCGTTCGGCAAACGCGATCTGTCGAAACCGCAGCCGATGACGACCGACAGCGTGTTCTGGATCGCGTCGATGACCAAGGCGATCACCTCAGCAGCGGCGATGCAACTGGTCGAGCAGGGCAAGCTCTCGCTGGACGAACCGATCGGCAAAGTGCTGCCCGACCTCGCCGAGCCGCTGGTGCTGGATGGCTTCGATGCCAGCGGCAACCCGATCACACGGCCGGCGAACGCCCCGATTACGCTGCGGCAACTGCTGACCCATACCGCCGGCTTCTGCTACGACATGTGGAACGGCGATATGGTGAAGTACATGGAGCGGTACGACATCCCCGGCGTGCTGCGCTGCCGCGAAGCGGCGCTGAAGGTGCCGATCATGTCTGACCCCGGCGCGCGCTGGGAATACGGCATCAGCATCGATTTCGTCGGCCGGGTGGTCGAGGCGGCGAGCGGCGAGCGGCTCGACGCCTATTTGCGCGACCATATCCTGGCTCCGCTGGGTATGAGCGATACCGGTTTCCGGATCACTGACGCGCAGCGCGAGCGGCTGGTCGCGGTCCATTCGCGTGGCGCGGACGGAACGCTGGCGCCGATTGAGTTTGAAGTCGAACAGGAGCCCGAATTCATCATGGGCGGCGGCGGGCTGTACGGCACCGCTGCCGACTACCTCAAATTCACCCGGATGATTTTGAACAAGGGGCGCGGCAACGGCAACCAGGTGCTGAAGCCGGAGACCGTGGCGTTGATGGGCCAGAATCACATCGGCGATCTCAACGTCACCAGGCTGAATTCGGTGATCCCGTTCGCCACCAACGATGTCGACCTCTATCCCGGCATGGATAACAAATGGGGGCTGAGCTTCCTGATCAATACCGCGACGACGCCGGAAGGCCGCAGCGCCGGCAGCCTGGCCTGGGCCGGTCTCGCCAATACCTATTACTGGATTGATCCCACCCGCGACGTCTGCGGCGTGATCCTGATGCAGGTGCTGCCGTTCGCCGACGGTAAATGCCTCGAAGCCTTCGCCGGCTTCGAGCGCGGCGTCTATGCCGGCCTCGACGCCGGCAAAAAGGCGGCATGACCTTCGTCGTAGAAGCCGCCGGCGGGGCTCGACAAGCTCCGCCGGCGGCGCGACGATCGTTTTGATATCGCGTTTCGACCAAGACAAATGAGCCGGCCGATCAGGTCCGGTGAAGGGCGAGGGACCAAGGACGTGACCGACAAAGCTCCGAGCTATGTGTGCGGCGTTTCCGACGCGCCGCTTCTCGGCATCACCATCGGGCAGGCGCTCGATCTGGCGGCGCAGCGGTGGCCGGATCGCGAGGCGCTGGTGTCGCCGAGCCACGACACCCGCTGGACCTGGCGCGAATTCGCCGCGTGCGTCGATGCGCTGGCCGCGGGCTTCCTCGCCCTCGGGCTCGAGCGCGGCGCCCGCATCGGCATCTGGTCGATGAACCGGCCGGAATGGACGCTGACGCAATTCGCCGCCGCCAAGGCCGGGCTGATCCTCGTCACCATCAATCCGGCCTATCGGCTGAGTGAGCTTGAATTCGCGCTTGCCAAGGTCGGCTGCGCGGCGCTGGTCACCGCCACGGCCTTCAAGACCTCCGCCTATATGGAGATGCTGAACACTTTGATCCCCGAGCTGTCGCAATCGCAGCCCGGCGCGCTGCAATCGGCGAAGCTGCCGCATCTGCGCGCGGTGATTCAGATCGGCGGCCCGACATGCCCCGGCGCCGTCGCCTTCGACGACCTCGCGCAGATGGGTGGTGCGCGCCATCGCGAGGCGCTTGCCGCGCTCGCCGACAGGCTGCAATTCGACGATGCGGTCAACATTCAGTTCACCAGCGGCACCACCGGCTCGCCCAAGGGCGTGACGCTGACGCATCACAACATCCTCAACAACGGTTACTTCGTCGGCCGCGCGATGAAGCTCACCGAGCAGGACCGGATCTGCATTCCGGTGCCGCTGTATCACTGCTTCGGCATGGTGATGGGCAATCTCGCCGCGGTCACGAGCGGCGCCACCATGGTGTATCCGGGCGAGGGCTTCGATCCGCTCGCTACGCTGCAGACCGCGTCGCGGGAGAAATGCACGGCGCTGTACGGCGTGCCGACGATGTTCATCGCCGAGCTGGACCATCCGGAGTTTGCGAGTTTCGACCTGTCGTCGCTGCGCACCGGCATCATGGCGGGCGCGCCGTGCCCGGTCGAGGTGATGCGTCGCGTCAACGACCAGATGAACATGCGCGAGGTCACGATCGCCTATGGGATGACCGAAACCAGCCCGGTCAGTTTCCAGAGCGCGGTCGACGATCCGGAACAGCGGCGGGTCTCGACGGTCGGCCGCATCCATCCGCATGTCGAGGTCAAGGTGGTCGATCTCGAAGGCCGGATCGTGCCGCGCGGACAGCGCGGCGAACTCTGCACCCGCGGCTACAGCATCATGCTCGGCTATTGGGACGAGGCGGAAAAGACCGCCGATGTGCTCGACCGCACCGGCTGGATGCACACCGGCGACCTCGCGGTGATCGACGACGAAGGCTTCTGCAACATCGTCGGCCGCATCAAGGACATGGTGATCCGCGGCGGCGAAAATCTGTATCCGCGCGAGATCGAGGAATTCCTGTATCGCCACCCCAAGATCCAGGACGTCCAGATTTTCGGCGTCGCCGATAATCGCTACGGCGAGGAACTATGCGCCTGGGTTCGCGTCCGATCCGGCGAAAAGCTTACTGCCGACGACATCCGCGCCTTTTGTCAGGGCCAGATCGCCCACAACAAGATCCCGCGCTACATCGAATTCGTCGACGAGTTTCCGATGACGGTGACCGGCAAGATCCAGAAATTCGTGATGCGCGAGAAGGTCGAGTCCAAGCTCGGGCTGGTGGCGGCGAAGACGGCGTGATCTGTCTTCGCACGTCGTCAAGAGTTTCGACGTCATTCCGGGGCGCGCGAAGCGCGAACACCGAATCCCGAACTGTTCTGCGGAGAGAGAGTCCGGGGTCGCGAGCTTGCGCCCGCGCCCCGGAACGACTCGGGGGAGAGTCGTTGCTTACACCGGCAGCCCGTGCTGCTGCGCCAGCTCCTTCAGCGACACCTGCGGCCGGGCGCCGATGTGCTGGATCACTTCGGCGGCGGCCAGCGCGGCGAGCCGGCCGGCGTTCTCGTAGCCGGCGTTACGGACCAGTCCGAACAGGAAGCCCGCGGCGAACAGATCGCCCGCGCCGGTGGTGTCGACCAGTGTGTCGATCTTCGCCGCCGGCACCAGCGTGATGTTGTTTTCCTCGACCACCGCGCAGCCTTTCTCGCTGCGGGTGACGACGCCGAGCGGAACATCCAGCGCGAGCTGCTTCAGCGCAGTGTCGAAATCCGAAGTCTGATACAGCGAGTGCAGCTCGGACTCGTTGGCGAAGATCAGGTCGACGGTGCGGGAGCGCATCAGTTCGATGAATTCGCCGCGATAGCGGTCGACGCAGAACGAATCCGACAGCGTCAGCGCCACCTTGCGGCCGGCGCCGTGCGCGATCTTCGACGCCTTGAGGAAGGCCTCCTTGGCCTGCGGCGGGTCCCACAGATAGCCTTCCAGATAGGTAATCGCCGCCGCCGCGATCTGCGCCTCGTCGATATCGGCCGGTCCCAGATCCTGCGCCGCGCCGAGATAAGTGTTCATAGTGCGCTCGCCGTCCGGCGTCACCAGAATGTAGGAGCAGCCGGTGGCGGGGCCGTCCGACGCCGGCCTGGTGTCGAACGTCACGCCGGCGGCGCGGATGTCGTGACTGTAGAGCTTGCCGATCTGGTCGTCCTTGACCTTGCCGACATAGACGGCGCGCGCGCCGAAAGAGGCGAGGCCGACGATGGTGTTGGCGGCCGAGCCGCCGGAAATCTCGGTGGCCATCCCCATGTCGGCGTAGATCGCCGCGGCGCGGGCCTCGTCGATCAGCGCCATGCCGCCTTTGGCCATGCCGTGGCGGACCAGGAAGTCGTCCTCGGTGCGCACCAGCACGTCGAAGATCGCATTGCCGATGCCGAGGACGTCGTATTGGGCTGAGCTCATCGAGATCGATTCCGTTGCGGCGAGGGACGGGGAATCCGCAATATTGCGGGACAAAACCGGTGCATCGCCGGCTGCGCGAAGGCGCGCCGGCCTATCACGTTCGGCCCTGAGGCGGCAAGCGCGGGACATTCCCAGATGGTCGAGCCCGGCCATGACGGTGGGCGTTGGAGGCTTCGCCGGCCAACATGACCACCGCCTTCACAATCAACCACGAGACCAGGCCGGACAAAGCCCCCGCGCGCGCCAATCGAGCTATAAGCTTCGCATGATCCGTCCCATCCTCACCGTCTCCGCCGGAACGCTGTCGTCGCGCCTGTTGGGATTCGTTCGCGATGCTCTGGTCGCGGCGCTGCTCGGCGCGGGCGTCGTCGCCGACGCGTTCCTGCTGGCGTTTCAGCTCGTCAATGTGGCGCGGCGGCTGCTCACCGAAGGCGCGCTCAATGCGGCGCTGGTGCCGGCGTGGCTGCGGGTGCGCGACTACAATGGCGCGGTGGCGGCTGCGGCCTATGCCGGAAGGCTGCTCGGCACCGTGGCGCTGGCGACGCTGCTGCTGGCGCTGTTGCTCGGCGTGTTCATGCCGCTGCTGATCGCGCTGCTGGCGCCGGGTTTCGTCGGCCATCCGACGCTGCTGATGGCGACGCGCGATGCGCGGCTGATGCTGCCTTATCTGGCGTTCGCCGGTCCGGTCGCGGTGATGATGGGGCTGTTCAACGCGCAGGGCAAAGTGGGCTTGACCGCGTTCTCGCCGCTGCTGTTCAACGTCGCGCTGATCGTCGTCACCGCCGCGCTGTTACTCTGGCACGCCAATGACACCCAGGCGGCGCTGATCCTGTCCGCCACCATCGGCATCGCCGGACTGATGCAGCTCGGTATTGTTGTCTTCAACGGCCGCGGCGAACGGCTGGCGACGCCGTTGCGCGCGTCGTTCGATCCGTCGATGCGGGCGTTCTTCGCCAAGGCGATCCCCGGCATGATCGCCAATTCCGGGCCGCAGCTCTTGATCGTGATCGGCGCGATCGTGGCGTCGTCGCAACCGTCTGCGGTGTCGTGGCTGTATTTCGCCAACCGGCTGATCGAGCTGCCGCTCGGCATTGTCGGCGTGGCGATGGGCGCGGTGCTGGTGCCGGAACTGGCGCGCGCGGTGCGCGGCGGCGATCGCGCCGCGTTGTCGGACGCCGCTTCGCGCGGGCTCGAGCTTGCGATCGGCGTGGCGCTGCCGGCGATGCTCGGGCTGATCGTGCTGCGCGAGCCGATCGTGCGCGTGCTGTTCGAGCATGGCGCGTTCACGGCCTCCGACACCGCGGCGACCGCGCTGGCGCTGGGGCTGCTGGCGCTCGGCCTGCCGGCGCAGGTGCTCGCCAAGACCTGGTCGGCGGCGTTCTTCGCCCGCGAGGATACCAGCACGCCGCTGTTCGCCACGCTCGTCGCGCTCGGCGTCGCGCTCGCCGCCGCGCTGCTGCTCGGGCGGCTGTATGGCGCAAGCGGCGTCGCCGCCGCGATCGCGCTCGGCGCCTGGAGCAATGCTGCCCTGCTGCTCGGGCGTGGTCTCGCCCGCTTCGGCGTCGCGATCGATCCGGCCGCTCGCCGCCGCGTCGCGCTGATCGTGCTTGCGGCCGGCGCGATGGGCGGTCTGCTGGCGCTGAAGGCCGGTTTCGTGCTCCCGCTGGTCGCCGAGGCCTCGACGCTGGCGCAGGCTGCCGTGCTCGGCGTCCTGATCGCCGGCGGCCTGATCATCTACGCCGCGCTGCTGATCCTGTTCGGGGTGGTGCGCCCGGCCGCGGCGCTGGGGGCGCTGCGGCGGCCGCGCGGCTTGCGTGGCTAGCCTGCCCGTGTCAATGGACGGCGCGCCGAATTCCGCGATCGGAGCGGCGCCGTTCGATCACGCGCAGGAACTGAACATGACCACTCAACGGGTTTTCTCCGGGGTCCAGCCGACCGGCAATCTGCATCTCGGCAACTACCTCGGTGCGATCGTGAATTTCGTGAAGCTGCAGGAGACTCACAACTGCATCTATTGCGTGGTCGATCTGCACGCGATCACCGTTCCGGTGACGGTCTGGGGCGGACCCGACGAGCTGCGCCGCAACACCCGCGAAGTCACCGCGGCGTTCATCGCGGCCGGCATCGACCCGAACAAGCACATCATCTTCAACCAGAGCCAGGTCGCCGAACACGCCGAACTCGCCTGGGTGTTCAACTGCGTCGCCCGTCTCGGCTGGCTGAACCGCATGACCCAGTTCAAGGAGAAGGCCGGCAAGGACCGTGAGAACGCCTCCATTGGACTATATGACTACCCGGTGCTGATGGCGTCCGACATTCTGGTCTACCGCGCCACCCATGTGCCGGTCGGCGAAGACCAGAAGCAGCATCTGGAACTGACCCGCGACATCGCCCAGAAGTTCAATAACGACTTCGCGGAGTCGATCGCGGCGCAGGGGCTCGGCGACAGCTACTTCCCGATGCCGGAGCCGGTGATCACCGGCCCCGCGACGCGGGTGATGAGCCTGCGCGACGGCACCAAGAAGATGTCGAAGTCCGACCCCTCCGACTATTCTCGTATCAACCTCACCGACGATGCCGACGCGATCGCGCAGAAGATCCGGAAAGCGAAGACCGATCCGGAGCCGCTGCCGTCCGAGGAAAAGGGGCTGGAGACCCGGCCCGAGGCCGACAATCTGGTCGGCATCTACGCGGCGCTGGCCGGCAAGCCGAAGACCGACGTGCTCGCCGAATTCGGCGGCGCGCAGTTCTCGGCATTCAAATCGAGCCTGGTCGATCTCGCGGTCGAGAAACTGTCGCCGATCGCCGGCGAGATGAAGCGGCTGTCGGCCGACCACGGCTATGTCGATAGCGTGCTCGCCTCCGGCAGCGACCGCGCCCGCGTGATCGCCGCCGAGACCATGGTGGGCGTGAAAGACATCATGGGCATGGTGCGGAAGCGCTAACTCGGCATTCGCCGGGCTTGCTGCGCTCGCGTCTCAGATGACGGCGCCGTGCGCTGGCGTACCTCGTTGAGCGCCTTGACGCTGCCGCTTGTCCATTGCCGCGCCGCCGTGGCAGCATGGACACGCCGCGCGGGCGCGCGCTTGATCACGGGGGCTCATGTCAACGCAGCGACAAAGCTACCGGCCGGATCACCGGCCGAAATGTCTGGTGATCGTCGACGACACCGCCGAATGGGATCGCGCGGTGTACTATGCCAGCCGCTGGGCGGTGCGGGTCGGCGGCGGCGTGGTGATGCTGCGGGTGATCGAGATCCTCGACCAGAACCAGCAATGGCTCGGGGTCGCCGATGTGATGCGCGCCGAGGCGATCGAAATCGCCGAGCAGGCGCTCGACCGTGCCTCCGGCCGCGCCAACGGCGTCGCCGGGATCACCCCCGAACGGGTGATCCGCGAGGGCGACACCATCGCGCAGGTCCGCAAGGTGATCGAGAGCGACGTCGACATCACCACGCTCGTGCTCGCGGCCGGCGACGGCCCGGAAGGCCCGGGCCCGATCGTCACCGCGATGGTCCGCCATCTCGGCGCGTTCCCGGTTCCGGTGGTGATGGTGGCGTCCAGCCTGACCGACGACGACATCGACGCGCTGAGCTGAGGGGCGGGCCGGCCAAACTCGAAAAATTGAATAGTTTCAGGCTGAAAGCCTGTTCCACCTTTGGCTCATCGGCTTGATCGTGCGTTCCGCGACGCCATCTGCTACACACAACCCACGCACCGGCCTTGAACCGGCGACGACGGAGACCTTGCATGTTCATCCAGACCGAACCCACGCCGAATCCCGCCACCCTGAAGTTCATTCCCGGCCGCGTCGTGCTCGACAGCGGCACGATGGAATTCACCGACCGCAAACAGGCGGCGCGCTCGCCTCTGGCCGAGCGACTGTTCGAGGTCGAAGGCGTCAGCGGGGTGTTCTACGGCAGCGATTTCGTCACCGTCACCAAGGACGGCGCCGGCGACTGGCAGCACCTCAAGCCGGCGATCCTCGGCGCGATCATGGAGCACTACATGTCCGGCGCGCCGATCATGGCGGACGGACGGGTCGACGGCGACGAGACCGATGAGGACGAATTCTTCGCCGAGCGCGACGCCGAGACGGTCGAGATCATCAAGGATCTGATCGAAACAAGGGTGCGCCCCGCGGTCGCCAATGACGGCGGCGACATCACCTTCCGCGGCTTCAAGGACGGCGTCGTCTATCTGGCCATGAAGGGCGCATGTTCGGGCTGTCCGTCGTCGACCGCAACGCTGCAGCACGGCATCCAGAACCTGCTGAAGCACTTCGTGCCGGAAGTGGTCGAAGTCCGCCCAGTCTGACCTGATCTCCGCGCGCTGCCTGACGGACCGCATGGTGCATCGCGCCATGCGTGACGTTGCCAGCGAATCTCTGTCGATCGTGTCCGCCAGGCCATGACGCGCCGGTCGCATTGCTGATATACTAGGCAAATGTTGATCCTCGCCATCGATACTGCGCTCGACGCCTGCGCCGCAGCGGTGCTTGACACCGATGTCAATCGGCTGCTCGCGCGCGAGTCGCAGCCGATGCAGCGCGGCCATGCCGAGGCGCTGATGCCTTTGCTCGGCCGCGTGATGCACTCCTCCGGAATCGGCTTTGCCGATCTCGATCGCATCGCGGTTACCACCGGACCTGGTAGTTTTACCGGGCTGCGGGTCGGGCTGTCGGCGGCGCGCGGGATCGCACTCGCCGCCGGCAAGCCGGTGGTTGGGCTCACCACCTTGTCGGCTTTTGCGGCGCCGCTGGTCAGCGAGCGCGACGACACGCCGATCCTGTCGGCGATCGATGCGCGGCACGATCAGGTCTACTATCAACTCGTCAGCGGCAACGGCACGCGCCTGGTGCGGCCGCGCGTTGCGCCGATCGCCGAGGCGCTGGAGGCGGTCCGCCATGGCGCGCCACGGCTGGTCGGCAATGCGGCGGGGCTGCTCGCCGCGCGCTGGCCGGCGCTGACTCCGCCGGCGCCGCTGATCGATCAGCAGCCGGCCCCGGATATCCTGTGGGTCGCCTGGCTCGGCGCCGCCGCGAATCCCGAAACCGCGCCTGCGCGGCCGTTCTATCTGCGCGCACCGGACGCCAGGCCGCAGGCCGATGCGCTGGCGCGGTCGCAACAGCCCGCCGCATGACACTGAGCCGATGATGACATGGTTGGCCGAATTCTGGGGTTACGCCGACGCCCTGGTCGAACCCGCGACGCTGAGCGACAGCCCGAAGCTGGCGCAGCTCCACGCCGCGTCGTTCCACAGCGGCTGGAGCGAAGAGGAGTTCGCCGACCTTTTGAGCCAGCGCAACACGCTGGTGCACCGATTGCGTATGGGACGTAGGATCATCGGTTTTATCGCCTCCCGATTCGGGGCGGATGAAGCCGAGATACTCTCCGTCGCGGTGGCCTCCGGTTACCGGGGTCGGGGATTGTCGCGAGAGCTGTTACTGACGCATCTCGGTCATCTCGCCGGCCGCGGTGTCGCCAAAGTGTTTCTCGAGGTCGAGGAAAACAACCAGCCGGCGCGGCGTCTCTATCAGCGCTCCGGTTTCGAAATTGTCGGGCGCCGCGAGCGCTACTACCGGCAGCCCGACGGCGAGCAATTGAACGCATTGATAATGCGTCGCGACTTGTCCTAGTTTCCGCGCGATGGCACAAGTGCTCGTCGCTCCGTCCAATTCCAACAAGCGTTGACGCCCGATGTCCGAATTGAAGGCTACTGAAATCGAAGCCCGCTGCGCCGCCACCGGTATGCGCATGACGGAACAGCGTCGCGTGATTGCACGGGTCCTCGCAGAGGCGGTCGATCATCCGGACGTGGAGGAACTCTACACCCGCTGCGTCGCCGTCGACGACAAGATCTCGATCTCGACCGTGTACCGCACCGTCAAGCTGTTCGAGGACGCCGGCATCATCGAGCGGCACGATTTCCGCGAAGGTCGCGCCCGCTACGAGCAGATGCGCGACAGCCATCATGATCATCTGATCAATCTGCGCGACGGCAAGGTGATCGAGTTCACCAACGAAGAGATCGAGAAGCTGCAGGCCGAGATCGCCCGCAAGCTCGGCTACAAGCTGGTCGACCATCGGCTCGAGCTGTATTGCGTCCCGCTCGACGACGACAAGACCTGAGCCGGTCCCATCACGTCACCTCGAAACGATCGGCTGCGAGGCGTCATCGCCGCGCAGCCTTGTCGCGTCGCGCGCTGATATTCAGCGGACCCGCATGAGGCCCGACCTCGTTATCTTCGATTGCGACGGCGTCCTGGTCGATAGCGAAGTGATTTCCTGTCGCGTTCACGCCGAGACGCTGACCCGCCACGGCTATCCGATCACCACCGAACAGGTCGCCGAACGCTTTCTCGGCCGGTCCAGCCGTGAGGCCCGGCGCGAGATCGAGGCTGAACTCGGTCGCGTCTTCAGCGACGATCTCGAAGCCCAGTTAGTCGCCGACGTTCTGCGCAGCTTCGCCGAGAGCCTTGAACCGATTCCGCATATCACCGAAGCGCTCGACGCGCTCGCGCAGCCGGTCTGCGTCGCCTCCAGCGGCACGCTGGAGCGCATCGCTTTCGCACTGAACCGCACCGGCCTGTATCGGCGCTTTGCGCCGAACTTGTTTTCTGCCGAGCAGGTCGCCCACGGCAAGCCGGCGCCGGATCTGTTTCTTCATGCGGCGCGGCAGATGGGCGTGCCGCCGTCGCGCTGCGTGGTGATCGAGGACAGCGTCCCGGGCATCCTCGGCGCCAGGGCGGCCGGGATGACGGCGCTGGGCTTCGTCGGCGGCAGCCATTGCCTGCCGGGGATGGACGCCCGCCTGCGCGCGGCGGGGGCTTCCGTGATCTTTGATGATATGCGGCAATTATCTGATTTTATTATATAAAATTACTCATTTGTTGGTCGCGTCGGCGCCGCCGGCTGGATTTCGCCGGCTTTCGCCTGTAAGGCAGGGCGATCCTCATCCTCAAACCACGGTTGTCATGGCCCCGCCGCGCAAGCTGCACATCAAGTCCTATGGTTGTCAGATGAATGTCTACGATGCCCAGCGCATGGTGGACGTGCTGGCGCCCGAAGGCTTTGTCGAGACCGCGACGGTGGACGACGCCGATCTGGTGATCCTCAACACCTGCCATATTCGCGAGAAGGCCTCCGAGAAGGTGTATTCGGAGCTCGGCCGGCTGCGTCTGGCGCGCGACGAGGCGGCAAGTTCCGGCCGCCGGATGCAGATCGCGGTCGCCGGCTGCGTTGCGCAGGCGGAGGGCGAGGAGATCGTCCGCCGCGCCCCCGTGGTCGACGTCGTGGTCGGGCCGCAGAGCTATCACCATCTGCCGCAGCTTCTGGCGCGCGCCGAAGAGACCGGCCGCGCGCTCGAAACCGAATTTCCGGTCGAGGACAAATTCGGTTTCCTGCCGCAGCCGCGGCCGGAAACCATCCGTGCCCGGGGCATTTCGGCTTTCGTCACCGTGCAGGAGGGCTGCGACAAGTTTTGCACCTTCTGCGTGGTGCCCTACACCCGCGGCGCCGAAGTCTCGCGCCCGGTGTCGGCGATCATCGACGACGTCAAGCGCCTCGCCGACAACGGCGTCCGCGAGATCACGCTGATCGGCCAGAACGTCAACGCCTATCATGGCGAGGGGCCGGACGGCCGTGCCTGGACGCTCGGCCGCCTGCTGAGCCGGCTCGCCGCCGTGCCGGGCATTGTCCGGCTGCGTTATTCCACCAGCCATCCCAACGACGTCGATGACGAGCTGATCGAAGCGCATCGCGACCTCGACGCGCTGATGCCGTTCGTGCATCTGCCGGTGCAGTCCGGATCGGACCCGATTCTGGCCGCCATGAACCGCAAGCACACCGCCGCCGATTATCGCCGGGTGATCGACCGGTTCCGTGCGGCGCGGCCGCAGATCGCCTTCTCATCGGATTTTATCGTTGGGTTCCCGGGCGAGACCGAGGCGGATTTCGTCGCCACCCTCGCACTGGTCACACAAATCGGTTACGCTGGCGCATATTCGTTCAAGTATTCGCCGCGGCCCGGCACGCCCGCGGCGGACATGCAGGAGATGGTGCCCGCAGCGGTGATGGATGAGCGTTTGGAGCGGCTCCAGCAATTGATCGACAGTCAGCAATCGGCCTTCAACAAGGCGGCGATCGGCCAGACCGTGGATGTGCTGTTCGAGCGCGCCGGCCGCAAGCCGGGCCAGATCGTCGGCCGCACCGCCTATCTGCAGCCCGCCCATGTGTTTCCAGGCCCGATGTTTCTAGGTCCCGGGATGGCGCCCGACAGCCTCGTCGGGCAGATCCTTCCGGTCCGGGTCGATAGCCTCGAGCGTTACAGCCTGCTCGGCGAACTGGCGGCCAAGCCGCCGCAGCATGCTCGTCCTTTGGCCGCCACTGGAGCCTGAGCCCCTTGGCAAAAAGCGCATCGGATTCGTCCTCGCTGATTTCCCGCCGCAAGCTCGAACGCGACAGCCAGACCCCGCCCGAGACCCAAGTGGTCGTCGCCTTCGACGACAACCGCGCCGCCTCGGCGCTGGTCGGGCCGTATGGCCAGAACCTCGCCCAGATCGAGCGCAGGCTCGCCGTGGTGGTGGATTCGCGTGGCAACCACATCACCATCGCGGGCGCGCGCGAGAGCTGCGACGCCGCGCGACGGGTGCTGGAGACGCTGTACGCCCAGGCGGTGTCGGGCAGTGATCTCAGCCAGGGCGATGTCGACGGCGCGATCCGCGCGGTGATCGCGCAGGGCTCGCTGTTCGAGTTCGACAGCAAGCCGGCGGCGGGCGCGTTCGAGGCGATCAACCTGCGCAAGCGCCCGGTTCGGGCGCGCACCGCGGCGCAGGATTCCTACATCCGCGCGCTGAAGCGCCACGAGCTGGTGTTCGGCGTCGGGCCAGCCGGCACCGGCAAGACCTGGCTGGCAGTGGCCCATGCCGCGCAATTGTTCGAGCGCAAGGAGGTCGACAAGATCATCCTGACCCGCCCGGCGGTCGAGGCCGGCGAGCGGCTCGGCTTTCTGCCGGGCGATCTGCGCGAGAAGGTCGATCCTTACTTACGCCCGATCTACGACGCGCTGTACGATCTGATGGATTCGCGCATCGTCGAGCGCGCGCTGCAGACCAACGAGATCGAGATCGCGCCGCTGGCTTTCATGCGCGGCCGCACCCTGACCAACGCCGCGATCATCCTCGACGAGGCTCAGAATACCACCTCGATGCAGATGAAGATGTTTCTCACCCGGCTCGGCGAGAACAGTCGTATGATCGTCACCGGCGATCCGAGCCAGGTCGATCTGCCGAACGGCCAGACCTCGGGTTTGTCCGAGGCGGTGCGGCTGTTGTCGGGCGTCGAGGGCATCGCCCAGGTGAAGTTCACCGCGGAGGACGTCATTCGCCACGAATTGGTGGCGCGGATCGTCGCCGCCTATGAGGGGGCCCCGCCGAAGCCGGCGGGCGGCGCAGCCTGATGCCACAATTCAACGCCGGGGGCCGTTCCGATTGCATCGGGGCGGCTCGGGACAGTAGTTTCGAGCCGATGAGTAGTTCAGCCATTCCCGCCACCGAGGTCGTGATTGCCGCCGATTGCTGGCAAGCCGAGGCCTCCGCCGAATCCGTCGTGCTGCGCGCGATCGAAGCCGCGGCGACGATGATCGACGCCGACACCGGCGACGCCGAGCTTGCGGTCATGCTCACCGACGACGACGGCGTCCGCGCGCTCAACGCGTCCTATCGCGGCATCGACAAGCCGACCAACGTCCTGTCGTTTCCGGCGCCGCAGCCCGACTATCAGGATGCCTGTCCGGACTCCGGCGGTGCGCCGCAGATGCTCGGCGACATCGCGATCGCTTACCAGACGGTGCGCCGCGAAGCCGACGACGAGGGCAAGCCGTTCGCTCATCATCTCAGCCATCTCGCGGTCCATGGCTTTCTGCATCTGGTCGGCTACGATCACGAGACCGACGCCGAGGCCGAAACGATGGAATCCACCGAGCGCAGCATTCTCGCGGGTCTGGGTATTCCGGATCCCTATGCTGATCAGGATCGGGTGAGCTGACATGCCGGACGGCGACAGTACGCAGAACGCAGCGCAACCAGCGGAGCAGGACTTAAGCCGGCAGCAATTGCCGGCGGTGGTGCATCAGGGCGAGGTACTCCGGCCGGTGGCCGGCGCCTGGCTGATCCGCGCGATCCGCTCGCTGTTCGGGTGGAAGCCCGGCTCGGTGCGCGACGATCTGCAGGTCGTGCTCGATACCAGCCCGCCCGACGACACCGGCTTCACCGCGCTCGAGCGCACGATGCTGCGCAACATCCTCGGGCTGCACGAGCGCCGGATCGCCGACGTGATGGTGCATCGCGCCGACATCGTCGCGATCAAGCAGGAGATTCCGCTCGGCGAACTGATGAGTCTGTTCGAGGGCGCGGCGCATTCCCGCCTCGTGGTCTACAACGAGACGCTCGACGATCCGGTCGGCCTGGTCCACATCCGCGATCTCGTCGCGTTCATGACCTCGAAGGCCAAGGTCGCGCCGCAGACCGTGGCCAAGCGTAAGAAGACGCTGCCGGCCGGGCTCGATCTGCGCGCGATCGATCTGAAGATGCCGCTCACCGAGACCGGCATCATCCGCAAATTGTTGTACGTGCCGCCGTCGATGCGGGCGATCGATCTGCTCGCGCAGATGCAGGCGGCGCGGATCCATCTCGCGCTGGTGGTCGACGAATATGGCGGCACCGACGGCCTGGTGTCGATCGAGGACATCGTCGAACAGATCGTCGGCGAGATCGATGATGAGCACGACAGCGCCGAGCCACCCTCGATCGTGCGGCAGCCCGACGGCTCGTTCATCGCCGATGCGCGCACCAGCCTCGAGGATGCGAGCGTGATGATCGGTGACGACTTTGTGACCGGCGAGGCCGGAGAGGACGTCGAGACGCTCGGCGGCTATCTGGTCAATCACGTCGGCCGCCTGCCAGTGCGCGGCGAAGTGATTTCCGGCCCCGGTAATTTCGAGATCGAGGTGCTGGACGCCGACCCGCGCCGCGTCAAGCGGCTGCGCATCGGCATCCGCAAGGAACGCGCCGTCGCGCGGCCGCGTGAGACGCGCCGGCGCGAACCGGCGTCCGATCAGCCTGCAACTGCGCCCACCGATACGACCAATCCGAATCCTTCGCCGCCCGGCGAGTGAGCGAGCACGACGTGAAATTGCCGAATCTGCCGAGCCTGGTCGCGTCGAGCATCATCCTCGCATGGGGCTGGAAGCGTGCAGCCATCGCCTTCGTCGCCGGTGCGCTGTCGTCGCTGGCGATGGCGCCGTTCAACGCCTGGCCGATCCTGTTCGTCACTTTCCCGGTGGCGGTGTGGCTGATCGACGGCGCCGGCGCCGGCAGATGGCGCGGTGTGCCCGCCGCGGCGCTGAGCGGCTGGTGGTTCGGTTTCGGTTACTTCGTCCCGGGACTGTACTGGATCGGCTACGCCTTCCTGGTCGACGCCCAGACCTTCGCGTGGCTGCTACCGGTCGCGATCTGCGGACTACCGGCCTATCTGGCACTGTTCACCGCGCTCGGCTTCGCGCTGGCGCGGCTGTTGTGGGCGCGGGGCGCGGTCCGTGTGCTCGCGCTCGCGGTCAGTCTGACGATCGGCGAATGGCTGCGCGGACACCTGCTGACCGGCTTTCCGTGGAATGCGTTCGGCTATGCGCTCACCGAACCGCTGGCGCTGGCGCAGAGCGTCTCGCTGATCGGAATCTGGGGCCTGACCCTGCTGGCGGTGGCGATCTTCGCCAGCCCCGCGACGCTGTTCGACGACGGCGCCGATACTCGCCGCCGCTGGCTCGCGCCCACCGCCGCGCTCGGCCTGCTGATCGCGATGGCGGTGTACGGTAGCATCCGGTTGCAGATCACGCCGACGCGGCTGGTCGAAGGGGTGCGGTTGCGGATCATGCAGCCCGATGTGCAACAGGATCGGCGCTTCAACTACGCCGCTAAGGCGGAAGTGATGCAGAAATACCTCACGTTGTCGGATCGCTCCACCGGGCCCGGTTCCACCGGCGTGCGCGATGCCACGCTGTTGATCTGGCCGGAATCAGCTTTTCCGTTTTTCCTCACGCGCGAAGCCGATGCGATGGCGCAAATCGCCGAACTGTTGCCGAAAGGCACCATTCTGCTGACCGGCGCGGTGAGGCCCCCGGAGATGCCGCCGGGCCGCCGCATCACCCGCGCCTACAACTCGATCTATGCGATCGATCACGACGGTTCGATTCTCGCCGTCTACGACAAGCTTCATCTGGTGCCGTTCGGCGAGTTTCTGCCGTTTCAGAATCTCATGGAGAAGATCGGCTTCGTGCAACTCACCAAGGTGCAGGGCGGATTTCTCCCCGGCGTGAAGCGGCAGAATATCGACCTACCGAAGGCGCCGCCGCTGTTGCCGCTGATTTGTTACGAAGCGATCTTCCCCGATGAGATCGAGATTCGCGGCTCGCGTCCCGGGTGGATTCTGAATCTCACCAATGACGGCTGGTTCGGCGTCTCCACCGGTCCCTATCAGCATCTGCAGCAGGCGCGAATGCGCGCTGTCGAACAGGGGCTGCCGCTGGTGAGGGCCGCGAATACCGGGATATCTGCGGTGATCGATCCGGTGGGACGGATCGTCGGACGGCTCGATCTCGGCGTCGAAGGCGTGCTCGACGCGAGTCTGCCGTCACAAATCGCGCCGACCGTTTACGCGCGCGTGGGCGATGTTCCTGCTGCTGTTCTTGTTGCGCTTTCCATGACGCTTGTACTATTACGAAGACGAGCACCACCCCGGTGATAGTACGCAAAACGGCCGCGCAACCAGAGATTAAGTTCGACGAAATTCGCACGTACGTAAATTGCGTTCATCTATTGGCGTATATTAACGCCGGCATCCGAAGACATTTGACGGCTCCGATATTTAAGGCGTATTCCAATCCGCATTCGCTTGCCGTTCGCGTATGCACGTGCCTTGAGGAGTAACTGAGATGTCGACCAAAGCGCCCAATCCTGTTGACAAATACGTCGGCAGCCGCGTGCGCATGCGGCGCATCATGCTTGGCATGAGTCAGGAAAAACTCGGCGAAGCATTGGGGCTGACCTTCCAGCAAGTTCAGAAATACGAGAAGGGCACCAATCGCGTCGGCGCCAGCCGGATTCAGCAGATCTCGGAAATTCTCCAGGTGCCGGTGTCGTTTCTGTTCGAAGGCGGCCCGAGCGGCGGCCTCGCCAACGCTAACGGTTTCAGCGAAGCGCCGTCTCCGTCGTATGTTTCGGACTTTCTCGCGACTTCCGAAGGACTGGCGCTGACGCGCGCCTTCACCAAGATTTCCGATGCCAAGCTTCGCCGCAGCATCGTCGATCTGGTCGAGCAGATCGCCGCGCGTGAGCCGGCCGACGACCGATAGGCTCGGTAAATCCCTAACGCCGCGATGCCGTGCTGAGTAGTTCAGCGCATTGGCTCGCGGCGATTATATTTTGTAGGTTGAGTAAATTCCGGCCCTGCACGCTAAGCTGGCTGATATATGATCACTATTGATCGTCGCGTTCAGACCAAGTGTTCCGTTCTGGGCCGACATAAACAAGTGTTCATCGACATGAATGAAACAGTTCATCATCAGGGCTCGTTCTTTGGGCGGCGCAAGGGTCACAAGCTTCGCGCGCATCAGGCCGATCTGGTCGACAATCTGCTGCCGCATCTCGCGCTCGATATCGAGCTGCCCGCGCCTGACGCGCTCGCTGAGCTGTTCGATGCGCCGGTCGAAGCCGTGCGTCTCGAAATTGGCTTTGGTGGCGGCGAGCATCTGATCGCCGAGGCGCTGGCGCATCCGGAGATCGGATTCATCGGCGCCGAGCCATACGTCAACGGCATGGCCAAGATTCTGGCCCGCATCGAAGATCAGAATATTCGCAATGTCAGATTATTCGCCGGCGACGCCGCCGAACTGATGGCGTGGCTTCCGGCGCGCGCGTTGAAGCGTATCGATTTGATCCACCCGGACCCGTGGCCGAAGCGTCGGCACTGGAAACGGCGTTTCGTGCAGGATTCGATGATCGGCGCGATGGCGCGGGCGTTGATCGACGGCGGCGAATTTCGATTCGTCAGCGACATCGACAGCTACAATGCATGGACGTTGGCGCATCTGCTGCGCGCGCCTGAATTCGATTGGACCGCCGAGCGCGCCGACGATTGGCGCAAGCCGTGGTCGGGCTACACGATGACGCGCTACGGTCGCAAAGCCGAGCGCGAGGGCCGACGCGCCAGCTATCTGCGCTTCCGCCGCATCGCCGCCTGATGCGCTTTTCGCGTAATGCCGGCGCCGAATGAGTGTTTTGGTTCGGAGACGCGCATCATCCCGAAAGTGGATGCCGGTTTTCGGAAATAATCATGCTCTGGTCGCGCCGCGCGACGCGGCATGATCACGGGCTCAGTTCATCGCCTGTCGCATTTTCCAGAAGCCGACCACCTGATGTGCGGTCGAGGGCGCCAGCCGTTCGAAATTCTGCCGCGCCTCCTCGACGTCGGGCGAGGACGGCATCCGGTCCGGCCCGCGCCGCAGCCCGATCATCGCGCGCACCGTGGTCCAGTCGAGGCCGAGCGCCTTGCCGAGCATCAGCATCGGGTCGTGGCGTTCGCCCGCCATCAACGGGTCGAGCGTCGTGATCCGCACGCCGGACATCGCCGACAGCGCCGCCACCGTTTCCTCGTATTGGAATGCCCGGGCGAAGCTGAGCAGCGCCTGCTCGGTGAGGCCGCCGGCATTATGCAGCGCCACGATCGCGCGTTGCGCCGGCGCAAAGTCGCGCTTCACCGACGGCTGCATCGGCTCGCCGGTGAGTTCGCGCAGCGCGCGGTTGATCGCGATTCGGGCGCTCGGCGACGCCGTTTCGAACAGCTTCCGGCGCACCGGTTCGCTCGAGGACGCCAGCAGATCTTTCAACCGCGGCAACGACAGGTCGTCACGCACGCCGACGGCGACGGCCAGCACGCCGTCCTGTGCCGCGCGGCGGATCAGGCCGCTGAAGCCAAAGGCTGAAAACGCCGCGCCGGCATTCACCGCGACCATCCGCAACACGTCGCGATCGCCACGGCGGACGATCACGTCGGTGACCGGCGGCGAGATCGCCGGCCGCTCGGAGATCGCCATCAGATGGGTCTGGCCGCGCACTTCGGCGAGCTCCACCAGCGTGTCGTCGGTGATCTGCGTCGAGCGTCGCAACAGCGGCCCGGCAACGCCGATGTCCTCATCCTGCGCCAATTGCTCAATCAGCGTCGGCGGCGCGTTGCTGAGCGAGCAGAACCGCCGCGCCAGCTCGCCGCGCAGATCGCCGTCGGTGTCGGGTATCAGTCGCACCAGGACGCCGTCGAACACCGCGACATGTTCGGCGTTGAAATTCATCGCGCCTTGCACGAACAGGTCGGCGATCCGCCGCACGGCATCGGCGCGCCGCGCGGCATCGCCATGGCCGACGACGTCGTCCAGTTCGGGTGCGAGCAGAAGGGCGGCGGACATCCTGTTCCTTGACGAGACCGCATTCGGCGGTCGACGACACCCTAAATCTGTCGCATGAACGAACAGTTAGGCAGCAACGGGTTCCCTTCGCGCCGGGCCGGCGGCGAGCCCCGCGGATCGCGCCTGGTGCGGCGGCGGCGGGCGGCCCTTGCCGCTTGGCCGGAAAACCGCTATATCAAGGCCACTCAAGAAATTCTCATACGACCGCGTATCGAGAGTGGGCCCCCCGGGACCCGCTCTTTTTTGTTACCCGATCGCGAAAGCTCACCCGACCGCCTATGACCGATCCGATCGCAGATCCCGTCGTCCCCGATACGCTTGCCGAGCCGCGCCTGGTGGTCGAGCCCGGCGTTGCTGCGCGTTTCGCCGCGGTCGCAGAGCCCGTGCTGCAGGCGATGGGCTACCGGCTGGTGCGCATCAAAGTATCGGGCGAGGCCGGCTGCACCGTGCAGATCATGGCCGAGCGGCCCGATGGCACCATGCTGATCGACGATTGCGAGGCAGTCTCGCGGGCGCTGTCGCCGGTGCTCGACGTCACCGATCCGATCGACCGCGCCTATCGGCTGGAGATTTCGTCGCCCGGGATCGACCGGCCGCTGGTCCGCAGCTCGGATTTCGCCCGCTACAGCGGCCATCTGGTCAAGATCGAGATGGCGGTTCCGCATCAGGGCCGCAAGCGCTATCGCGGCCTGCTGGACGGCGTCGAAGGCGATGCGATCCGCATCCAGCGCGAGGGTGTGACCAAGGACGAAGACCCGCTGGTGCTGCTGCCGATGCACGACATCGGCGACGCGCGGCTGGTGCTGACCGACGAATTGGTCGCGGAATCGATGCGCCGCGGCAAGCAGGCCGAACGCGAGCTGAAGCAGAGCCTCGGGCTCGCCCCGCCGCCGCCGCCGCACGCCAAGCGCAGCGATCCGAAAAAGAGCAGCGCGCCGAAGCCCAAGCCGCTGACAAAGCCGGTGGTCAAGCCGGACGCCAAGCCCAAGCCGAAGAACACCAAGCAACACCGTCTCGCCGCCGACAGGTTGCGGCGTGGCGACACCGACCTGTCCGAGGGAGACTGACCATGGCCGTCAGCGCCAACAAGCTTGAATTGCTGCAGATCGCCGACGCGGTAGCGCGGGAGAAATCGATCGACCGCGGCATCGTGATCGCGGCGATGGAAGACGCGATCGCCAAGGCCGCGCGCGCCCGCTACGGCTCGGAGACCGACGTTCACGCCGAGATCGACGCCAAGAAGGGCGAGCTGCGGCTGTCGCGCCACATGCTGGTCGTCGATAAGGTCGAGAACGCCGCCAACCAGATTTCGCTGAAGGACGCGCAGCGCGCCAATCCCGGCGCGCAGATCGGCGACACCATCGCCGACACCCTGCCGCCGCTGGAATACGGCCGCATCGCCGCGCAGTCGGCCAAGCAGGTGATCGTGCAGAAGGTGCGCGAGGCCGAGCGCGACCGGCAATACATGGAGTTCAAGGACCGCATCGGCGACGTCGTCAACGGTGTCGTCAAGCGCGTCGAATACGGCAGCGTGATCGTCGATCTCGGCCGCGGCGAGGCGATCGTGCGCCGCGACGAGATGCTGCCGCGCGAATCGTTCCGCAACGGCGACCGCGTCCGCGCCTACATCTTCGACGTTCGCCGCGAGACCCGCGGCCCGCAGATCTTCCTGTCGCGCACCCACCCGCAATTCATGGCGAAGCTGTTTCAGCAGGAAGTGCCGGAAATCTACGACGGTATCGTCGAGATCAAGGCGGTCGCCCGCGATCCCGGCTCGCGCGCCAAAATCGGCGTGGTGTCGCGCGACAGCTCGGTCGATCCGGTCGGCGCCTGCGTCGGTATGCGCGGTTCGCGCGTCCAGGCGGTGGTCAACGAGCTGCAGGGCGAGAAGATCGACATCATCCCGTGGTCGCCCGACATCGCGACCTTCGTGGTCAACGCGCTGGCCCCGGCGGAAGTCTCGAAAGTCGTGATCGACGAAGACCGCGAGCGGATCGAGGTTGTCGTTCCGGACACCAATAACCAACTATCCCTTGCGATCGGTCGTCGCGGCCAGAACGTCCGTCTGGCGTCGCAGCTCACCGGCTGGGACATCGACATTCTGACCGAGACCGAGGAATCCGAGCGCCGCCAGGCCGATTTCGAGAATTCGACCCGGGTGTTCATGGAAGCGTTGAACGTCGACGAAGTGGTCGGCCAGCTGCTCGCCTCCGAAGGCTTCACCTCGGTCGAGGAACTGGCGATGGTCGATATCCGCGAACTGGCCTCGATCGAAGGTTTCGACGAGGAGACCGCGACCGAATTGCAGGCTCGCGCCGCCGAATATCTCGACCGCGTCGAGACCGAGCTGGAAGCGCGGCGGCAGGAACTCGGCGTCGAGGACGCGCTCAAGGACGTCCCCGGCGTTACCTCGAAGATGCTGGTCAAGCTCGGCGAGGGCGACGTCAAGACGGTCGAGGATCTGGCCGGCTGCGCCACCGACGATCTGGTCGGCTGGACCGAGCGCAAGGAAGGCGCCGAGCCGGTGAAGTATGCTGGCATTCTCGACGGCGTCGAGATGACGCGCGACGACGCCGAACATCTGATCATGCAGGCCCGCGTCAAGGCCGGCTGGATCACCGAGGAAGAACTCGCCCAGACTGCCGACAAGGGCGAGGACGCCGGTGCGGAGACCGAAGGCGCGGCGGAGTAAACCGCCCGCGCCTTGCGATCCGGGCCGATGTGTCTAGAGCATGATCCCGAAAATGGACGCCGGTTTTCGGACAAGACCATGCTCAAACGAACAAGCGAGAGCAGGATGACGATTTGAAGATAAGTCATTCTGCTCCAGAGCCGTGAAAGGCCTGTCGACCATATGTTTGCTGCCGCCGATGCTGCAGATCTCGACGACGGACCGCGGACCAAAAAGTCCGCGACCGAGCGGATGTGCGCAGTTTCGCGGCAGGTGCGGCCGACCGGCGAGCTGATCCGGTTCGTGGTCGCGCCGACCGGCGAGGTGGTCGCCGATCTGAAGCGCAAGCTGCCCGGCCGCGGCCTCTGGGTCACGGCCTCGCGGGCGATGGTCGAGCAGGCGGTGCGCCGCAAGCTGTTCGCCCGCGGCTTCAAGCGCGACGTCAAGGCCGGGCCGACCCTGGCCGCCGACATCGAGCGGCTGCTGGTGCAATCGGCCTGCGATGCGTTGGCGATCGCCGCCAAGGCCCGCCAGGTGGTGTCCGGTTTCGGCAAGGTCAGCTCTGCGCTGAAAAGTCGCGAGGCGGTGGCGATGATCCATGCCGCCGATGGCGCCGCCGATGGAATTCGCAAGCTCGACGCGGTTTCCCGTCAAATTGACGGGAATGAGACCGGATCGCGTGATTTTCCCGTCATCACAGTGCTCAACTCCGAAGAATTGGATTTGGCATTGGGGCGGTCAAATGTGATACATGCTGCCGTGCTTGCGGGCCCGGCCGGACAAACATTCCTGTCGCGCTGCCAGATTCTGGTCCGATACCGGCTGGTGGACGACGGCGATGCCGCTGAGGCTATTGCTGGAACGCCGATCAACACGCCGAAAGACGCTGCTGACGTAGACGCCGCTGACGAAGAAGCTGCTGACGAAGTCTGTGCGAACGCGCACAACGTTGAGAGATTGGGACGACTGAATGGTTGATACGAAAACTCCTGGCGACAAGACTCTGTCGATGCCGACCAAGACCTTGACGCTGAAGCCGCGCGTCGAGCAGGGCGTCGTGCGCCAGAGCTTCAGCCACGGCCGTAGCAAGCAGGTGGTGGTCGAAAAACGCGGCAAGCGTCGCGTCGGCGGCGATGGCCCGGCCGAGCCGGCGGCGGCGGCGCCCGAGGTGGTCAAGAAGCCGACGCCTGCGCCTCCTGCCGTGTCCCCGCGGCAGCAGCCCCGCCCGTCGCCGCAGCAGCAGGCGCGCAGCGGCATGGTGCTCAGGACCCTGACCGAGGACGAGCGCAGCGCCCGCGCCACCGCGCTCGCCGACGCGCGGGTGCGCGAGGTCGAGGAACGCCGCCTGGCCGAGATCGAGGCGCAGCGCCGCGCCGCCCAGGAGCTGGTCGATAAGGCCGAGCGCGAAGCCGCCGAAGTGCGCCGCAAGGCCGAGGAAGAGCGTCACCGCCACGAAGAAGAAACCAAGCGCAAGGCCGAGACCGAAGCCAAGAAGCGTTTCGGCGAGACCGAGCCCGCCAAGAAGCCGGCTGACGGCCGGCCCGCCTCCACCACCACCACCACCACCACCACCACCGCGCCGCGCGCGCCGGTGACCACGACGACGCGCCCGCCGGCGGTCGCCGCCGAAGCCGGCGACGACGACGAGGCGCCGCGCATGGTCCGCCGCGGCCCCGGCGGCGGCCCCGCCCGTCCGGCGCCCCCGCCGAAGCAGCCCGCCGCCAAGCCCGGCGCGTCGAAACAGCGCGGCCGCCTCACGCTGGTCACCGCGCTGACCGCCGACGACGTCCGCGAGCGTTCGATCGCCTCGTTCCGCCGCCGCACCCAGCGCCTGAAGGGCCACGCCTCGAACGAGCCGAAAGAAAAACTGGTGCGTGAAGTCATCGTCCCGGAAGCCATCTCGATCCAGGAGCTCGCCAACCGCATGTCGGAGCGGGCGGTGGACGTCATCCGCATGCTGATGAAGCAGGGCGCGATGCACAAGATCAACGACGTGATCGACGCCGACACCGCGCAGCTGATCGCCGAAGAACTGGGCCACACCGTCAAGCGCGTCGCCGCGTCCGACGTCGAAGAGGGCCTGTTCGATGTGGTCGACAATTCCACCGACACCGAGCCGCGTTCGCCGGTGGTGACCGTGATGGGCCACGTCGACCACGGCAAGACGTCGCTGCTCGACGCGTTGCGCCACGCCAATGTGGTGTCCGGCGAAGCCGGCGGCATCACCCAGCATATCGGCGCCTATCAGGTGACCTCGCCGGAGACCGGCACCAAGATCACCTTCATCGACACCCCCGGCCACGCCGCGTTCACCGCGATGCGCGCCCGCGGCGCCAAGGTCACCGACATCGTGATCCTGGTGGTCGCCGCCGACGACGGCGTGATGCCGCAGACCGTCGAGGCGATCAATCACGCCAAGGCGGCCGGCGTGCCGATCATCGTGGCGATCAACAAGATCGACAAGCCCGACGCCAAGCCGGAGCGCGTGCGCACCGAGCTGCTGCAGTACAACGTGCAGGTGGAATCGCTCGGCGGCGACGTCGTCGACGTCGAGGTCTCGGCCAAGAACAAGACCAATCTCGACAAGCTGCTCGAGATGATCGCGCTGCAGGCCGAACTGCTCGACCTCAAGACCAACGAATCCCGTCCGGCCGAAGGCACCGTGATCGAAGCCAAGCTCGATCGCGGCCGTGGTCCGGTCGCGACCGTGCTGGTCCAGCGCGGCACGCTCAAGGTCGGCGACATCATCGTCGCCGGCGCCGAGATGGGCCGCGTCCGCGCGCTGATCTCCGATCAGGGCGACAACGTGGACTTTGCCGGTCCCTCGGTCCCGGTCGAGGTGCTCGGCTTCAACGGTCCGCCGGAAGCCGGCGATCGTCTCGCCGTGGTCGAGAACGAAGCCCGCGCCCGCCAGGTCACCAGCTATCGTGCGCATCAGAAGCGCGAGAAGGCCGCCTCCATCGTCGGAATGCGCGGTTCGCTCGAGCAGATGATGAGCCAGCTCAAGACCACCGGCCGCAAGGACTTCCCGCTGATCGTCAAGGCGGACGTGCAGGGCTCGCTCGAAGCGATCCTCGGCTCGCTGGAGAAGCTCGGCACCGACGAGGTCGCCGCGCGCATCCTGCATGCCGGCGTCGGCGGCATCTCGGAGAGCGACGTCACGCTGGCCGAAGGCTTCAGCGCCGTCATCCTCGGCTTCTCGGTCCGCGCCAACAAGGAGGCGGCCGCGGCCGCCAAGCGCAACGGCATCGAGATCCGCTACTACAACATCATCTACGACCTCGTGGATGACGTGAAGAAGGCGATGAGCGGCCTGCTCGCGCCGACCCTGCGCGAAACCATGCTCGGCAACGCGCAGATCCTGGAGATCTTCAACATCTCCAAGGTCGGCAAGGTCGCCGGTTGCCGCGTCACCGACGGCACCGTCGAGCGCGGCGCCAATGTCCGCCTGATCCGCGACAACGTCGTGGTGCACGAAGGCAAGCTGTCGACCCTGAAGCGCTTCAAGGACGAAGTGAAGGAAGTGCAGTCGGGTCAGGAATGCGGCATGGCGTTCGAGAACTACACCGACATGCGCGCCGGCGACGTCATCGAATGCTACCGCGTCGAGACCATCCAGCGCTCGCTGTAAGTCCAATTCTTACAGCCGAGCTCTGAGCTTCTAGAAATGAGGCGTCATGGCCGGGCATCGCCGTTTGAAGAACGGCGTCGTTTGCCCGGCCATCCACGCCTTGCTTTTCCGTATCAAAGACGTGAATGCCCGCGACCCGCGCGGGCATGACGACAGTTTTGAGAGACGATCATGTCGCGCCATCAGAAACCCACCGGCCAGAGCGAGTCGCCGCGCAAGCTTCGCGTCGGCGAATTGGTCCGTCACGCGGTGGCCGAGATCCTCGCCCAGGGCGGCGTGCACGATCCGGTGCTGGAAACCCATCTGATCACCGTTCCCGAAGTGCGGATGTCGCCCGACCTGAAACTCGCCACCGTCTATGTGATGCCGCTCGGCGGCCGCGACGAGAAGCTGGTGATCGCCGCGCTCGAGCAGCACAAGCGCTTCCTGCGCGGCGAGGTCGCGCGGCGCGTCAATCTGAAATACGCCCCCGAGATCCGCTTCCGCATCGACGAACGTTTCGCCGAGGCCGAGCGGATCGAAAAGCTGCTGCGCACGCCTGCGGTGCAGAAAGACCTCGAACCCGATTCGGACCAGGACTGATGACGATGACCACCTCCGCCGACACGCTCGCTCCGCAAGACGTGCAGCACGCCGGCGACGACGCTCCCTCTTCCGCGCAGCTCCGCAAGCCGCGTGACAACAACGATCCGCGCAACACCGCCCGCGGCAAGGACGGCAACAACAAGCAGCCGCGCCGCGACAAGCGCGACGTCCACGGCTGGGTGGTGCTCGACAAGCCGATCGGCATGACCTCGACCCATGCGGTCGCCGTGGTGAAGCGGCTGTTCTCGGCCAAGCGCGCCGGCCATGCCGGCACCCTCGATCCGCTCGCCTCCGGCGGGCTGCCGATCGCGATGGGCGAAGCCACCAAGACGGTGCCGTTCGTGATGGACGGCCGCAAGCGCTATCGCTTCACCGTGGCGTGGGGCGAGGAGCGCGACACCGACGACACCGAGGGCAAGGTCACGCAGGCGAGCGACCTCCGCCCGACCCCGGAGGCGATCCGGGCGCTGCTGCCGCAGTTCACCGGCCTGATCGAGCAGACCCCGCCGCAATATTCCGCAATCAAGATCGCGGGCGAGCGCGCCTACGACATGGCGCGCGACGGCGAAATTGTGCCGCTGGTTCCGCGGCCGGTCGAGATTCACGAATTAAGCCTTGTCGAACATGATGATAGCGGCAAGTCGGTGTTCGAGGCGGAATGCGGCAAGGGAACCTATGTGCGGGCGCTGGCGCGCGACATGGGCCGGTTGCTCGGCTGCTATGGCCATATCTGCGCGCTGCGCCGGACCCTGGTCGGGCCGTTCGACGAGGCGGACATGATTCCGCTGGAACAACTGCAGGCTTTGTGCGATAGAGCCGCGTCAGGCGAGGGTAGCCTCGCCGACGCGCTTTTGCCCGTTGAGACCGCGCTGGACGACATCCCGGCACTGGCCGTCACACGGGCTGATGCGGCAAGGCTCCATCGGGGCCAGGCCGTTTTGTTGCGCGGACGGGATGCGCCCATTTCTAGCGGCACTGTCTATGTCACGGTGGCAGGCCGGCTTCTGGCCCTCGCCGAGCTCGGCAATGGCGAACTCATCCCCAAGCGTGTGTTCAACCTCTCCGGACTGACAGCCAGTTCGGCTCGCAAGGAAAGTCTCTGACGATGTCGATTACCGCAGAACGCAAAGCGGAAGTCATCCAAGGTAATGCCAACAAGGCCGGCGATACCGGCTCGCCCGAGGTTCAGGTCGCGATCCTGTCGGAACGCATCGTCAACCTCACCGCGCATTTCAAAACCCACACCAAGGACAACCACTCGCGTCGCGGGCTGTTGAAGCTGGTGTCGACGCGCCGTTCGCTGCTTGACTACGTCAAGAAGAAGGACGAGGCGCGTTACAAGGCGCTGCTCGAGAAGCACAACATCCGTCGCTGATCGCAGTCGCGTCCCGCCGGCGCGGTCGGGGAGCGGATCGCCGCTTCCAACCGACGCGTCCGGCCGAACCGTCCACACAGGCGCAGTGAGTTCGCCTGTGTGTTTGCTCAGCCGCATCCGGCGGCTGGGCCGTAAACGGGCCGTGTGGCCCGCCCGCGGGTCGGAGACCAAGAGGTCTCGATCCCGCACCCGGGAGGACCGAGCGCCATTCTCCACCACAAGACCATGGCAGGATCGCAGGACGCTGCTCGCACCGTTTGGTCGCCAGCGTCCCGCAATCTTGCGCATGGTCTTTTGGTATTTGGCGTCCGGTCTTCTCGGAAACCGATGAAAGAAACACCCGATGTTCAATAAGCATTCCGTCGAAATCGATTGGGGTGGGCGTCCGCTCAGGCTCGAGACCGGCAAGGTCGCCCGCCAGGCTGACGGCGCCGTCGTCGCCACCTATGGCGAGACCGTCGTGCTCGCCACCGTGGTCGCCGCCAAGACGCCGCGCGAAGGCGTCGACTTCCTGCCGCTGACCGTCGACTATCAGGAAAAGACCTACGCGGCCGGCCGCATCCCCGGCGGTTACTTCAAGCGCGAGGGTCGCCCGACCGAGAAGGAGACGCTGGTCTCCCGCCTGATCGACCGTCCGATCCGTCCGTTGTTCGCCGATGGCTGGCGCAACGAGACCCAGGTGATCGTCACCGTCCTGTCCCACGACATGGAGAACGATCCGGACATTCTGGCGCTGGTCGCCTCCTCGGCCGCGCTGACGCTGTCCGGCGCGCCGTTCAAGGGCCCGATCGGCGCCGCCCGCGTCGGCTTCATCAATGATGAATATGTGCTCAACCCGGTGCTCGACGAGATGCCCGAGACCCAGCTCGATCTGGTCGTCGCCGGCACGTCGGACGCGGTGTTGATGGTCGAATCCGAAGCCAAGGAGCTGTCGGAAGAGATCATGCTCGGTGCGGTGATGTTCGGTCACCGTCACTTCCAGCCGGTGATCGACGCGATCATCGCGCTCGCCGAGAAGGCCGCCAAGGAGCCGCGCGAACTCACCGTCATCGACGACTCGGCGATCGAGAAGGAGATGCTGGGTCTGGTCGAGCAGGAGCTGCGCGCCGCCTACGCGATTGCGGTCAAGCAGGAGCGCTACGCTGCGGTCGGCAAGGTCAAGGAGAAGGCGATCGCGCACTTCTTCCCGGAAGGCCAGGAGCCGAAATACGACAAGCTCCGCATCGCCGGCGTGTTCAAGGAGCTCGAGGCCAAGATCGTTCGCTGGAACATCCTCGACACCGGCAAGCGCATCGACGGCCGCGATTCCAAGACGGTCCGCAGCATCATCGCCGAAGCCGGCGTGCTGCCGCGCGCCCACGGCTCGGCGCTGTTCACCCGCGGTGAGACCCAGGCGCTGGTCGTGACCACGCTCGGCACCGGCGAGGACGAGCAGTATGTCGACTCGCTGGCCGGAACGTACAAAGAGACGTTCCTGCTGCACTACAACTTCCCTCCCTACTCGGTCGGTGAGACCGGCCGCCTCGGTGGTACCAAGCGCCGCGAGATCGGCCACGGCAAGCTGGCGTGGCGTGCGATCCGTCCGGTGCTGCCGCCGCATCACGAGTTCCCCTACACCATCCGCGTCGTCTCCGAGATCACCGAGTCGAACGGTTCGTCCTCGATGGCGTCGGTGTGCGGCGCCTCGCTGGCGCTGATGGATGCCGGCGTGCCGCTGAAGCGGCCGACCGCGGGCATCGCGATGGGCCTGATTCTCGAGGGTGAGCGCTTCGCGGTGCTGTCCGACATCCTCGGCGACGAGGATCATCTCGGCGACATGGACTTCAAGGTGGCCGGCACCGAGCAGGGCGTCACCTCGCTGCAGATGGACATCAAGATCGCCGGCATCACCGAAGAGATCATGAAGGTGGCGCTCGGCCAGGCCAAGGACGGCCGCATCCACATCCTGGGTGAGATGTCCAAGGCGCTCGACCGCGCCCGCGCCGAGCTCGGCGAACACGCGCCGCGGATCGAGACCTTCAAGATCCCGACCGACAAGATCCGTGAAGTGATCGGCACCGGCGGCAAGGTGATCCGCGAGATCGTCGAGAAGACCGGCGCCAAGGTCAACATCGAGGACGACGGCACCGTCAAGGTCGCCTCGTCGGACGGCGAGTCGATCAAGGCCGCGATCAAGTGGATCAAGTCGATCGCTTCCGATCCGGAAGTCGGCGAGATCTACGAAGGCACCGTCGTCAAGGTGATGGAGTTCGGCGCCTTCGTGAACTTCTTCGGCGCCAAGGACGGCCTCGTGCACATCAGCCAGCTCGCCGCCGGCCGCGTGCAGAAGACCTCCGACGTCGTCAAGGAAGGCGACAAGGTCAAGGTCAAGCTGCTCGGCTTCGACGATCGCGGCAAGACCCGGCTGTCGATGAAGGTCGTCGATCAGGACACCGGCGAAGACCTCGAGGCCAAGCAGAAGGCCGAAGCGAAGGCCGAAGACGAAGCCCCGGCACAGGCCGCCGGCGAGTAGTTCGACGGCTGCGGCCCGAACGGGCCCTGTCGCTGATATGTGTTGGAGGGGCGGCCGAAAGGTCGCCCCTTTTCTTTGCAACTCGCCGCCGCAGCAGTTCGAATGGATCGCGCTCGCTCGGAAGATCTCCGCGCCGAACCGTTCAGCGAGATCGGAGCCGAGCGGCCCGAGTCTTCACATTTGCTTTTCGGGTGCGTCACTTTCCCGCACCAGTCGGATGGAGTCCTGTCGGCCGCGCGTCGGCGCCGACGCTCGTAAAACGAGTGCGGAGTTTGCTTTCGAATTAACGCGGCTGGCGAAAGTACAACATACTACTCGCAGTCGTCGCGGGATCGGCGATTGATCCATTGGATCCAGCTTGCTGATTCGATCCTGCGTCATCGCAGCGACTTCTCGGTCAGGCTGCATCCATGAGTTGAGTTGTCGATTGCGTCGATCATCCGGCCACAAGCGATGACATCTATCGTCGAGATGCGCTTGCGAGAATTGATCGTTGTCTGACTGTGCGGAGCTAGTCGAACATTAACGCTTGATTGCCACGGTGAACATCGCAGTTCGATATCACCATTGGCTGCAGCCGGTGCGCTCGCCGCCTGGCCGTCGTCCTCAACAAGGGTTTTTTCTTCGATGTTTTCGTTCTTCAGGCGCGCCGGCAGTTCTCCTTCTTCCACGGCGATCATGGAGGCGATGAACCGCTCGCAGGCGATGATCGAATTCAATCTCGACGGCACGGTGCTGGGCGCGAACGAGAAGTTTCTCGAAGCGCTGGGCTACTCCCTCGCCGAGATCAAGGGCAAGCATCACCGCATGTTCGTCGATCCGGAAGAGACCCGGACCGATGCCTATCGCCGGTTTTGGGCCGATCTCCAGGCCGGGAAGTATCAGGCTGGAGAGTTCAAGCGGATTGCCAAAGGCGCCCGCGAGATCTGGATTCAGGCATCGTATAATCCGGTGCTCGGTAACGACGGAAAGCCCCTCTGCGTGGTGAAGTATGCCACCGACATCACCGCAGCGAAGCGCCGCAGCATGGAGGATTTCGGCAAGATGCAGGCGATCGGCCGTTCCCAGGCGGTGATCGAATTCGCGATGGACGGCACGATCCTGACGGCGAACAAAAATTTCCTGCAGGCGCTCGGCTACGAGCTCGACGAGATCAAGGGCAAGCATCACAGCATGTTCGTCGAGTCGGCCTTCTGCGACAGTCCCGCCTATCGCGAATTCTGGGCGAGCCTCAATCGCGGTGACTACCTCGCGGCCGAATACAAGCGGATCGGGAAAGGCGGACGCGAAATCTGGATTCTCGCCTCCTACAACCCGATCCTCGACGACAAGGGCAAGCCGTTCAAGGTCGTCAAATTCGCCACCGACGTCACCGGGCAGAAGCTCAAGACCGCGGACCTCGCCGGCCAGATCGACGCGATCGGCAAGTCTCAGGCGGTGATCGAGTTCGGGATCGACGGCACCATTCTGGACGCCAACGCCAATTTCCTGAAAGTGCTGGGTTACAACCTCGCCGACATCAAGGGCAAGCATCATAGCATCCTCGTCGAGCCCGCCGAGCGCGACGCCGCGGCCTATCGCACGTTCTGGGCAGAGCTTGCGGCCGGCAAGTATCAGGCCGCGGAGTACAAGCGGATCGGAAAGGGCGGCCGGGAAGTCTGGATCCAGGCCTCCTACAACCCGATCCTGGATCTCAACGGCAAGCCATTCAAGGTGGTGAAATACGCCACCGACACCACGCGTCAGGTGCTGGTGCGGATCGGCAACGAACGAGTCCGCGCGATGATGGAATCGGTCGCAGCCGGCGCCGAGGAATTGAATGCGTCGGTGCGGGAAATTTCCGAGGCGATGACGAAGTCGCGGGAGACGGCGCTGACCGCCGTCAGCGAGGTCGATGCCGCCGACGGTCAGGCCCACCGGCTGAATGAAGCCGCCCAGGCGATGAGCGGGATCGTCGAACTGATCAGCAATATCACCGGGCAGATCAATCTGCTGGCGCTCAACGCCACCATCGAATCTGCCCGCGCCGGAGAAGCCGGCCGCGGCTTTGCGGTGGTCGCCGGCGAAGTGAAGAATCTCGCCAATCAGGCCAAGCAGGCGACCGACCGGATCGGCGCGGAGATCGAGAACCTCAACGGCATTTCCGGCGACGTCGTCGGCGCGCTCGGCAAGATCAAGGCGGCGATTCAGAACGTCAGCGAATACGTCACCTCGACGGCCGCGGCGGTCGAGGAGCAGAGCACGGTGACCGGCGAGATGTCGTCGGGGATGCAGCGCGCCGCCACCGAGGCCGCGGCGATCGCGGCCTCCTGACCGGGCGCTGTCGCGCGAAGTGGAGAGCGGCTCGCGGGTACACACCGGCTTCGCGTGTGGAAACAGCGTCGAGCCTGCTCCAGCACTGCGCTCACGCCGGCGCTTCCTCCCTGGCCGCCTTGCCGCTCACTCCTTCCGTCACGACGTCGCCGAGCGCCTCGAAATCCTGGCGGCGTGGCGAGGTCTTGCGGAACGCCAGCCCGATGCTGCGGCCGGGTTGCGGCCGTTGCAGCTGAAGAAACTTCACCCTTGCGTCGCGTCGCTCGATCTCGGCGGCGATCTGCGGGATCAACGTCACGCCGTAGCCGGCGGCGACCATCTGGATCACCGTGGTGAGACTCGAGGCGCCGAACGTCGCGGTGCCGGCGCCGCCCATATTGATCGCGCGATTGCGCCCGGTGGCGCAGAACGCCAGCGCCTGGTCGCGCAGGCAATGGCCGTCCTCGAGCAGGATCAGCCGCGACTGGTCGATCTCGTCGACCGTCACCGTCGCGCTCTCCGGCCGCGGATCGTCGGCCGGCACCGCCAGCAGGAAGACGTCGTCGAACAGCGCGATCGCGTCGAGGTCGCGGTTGCCGGAGGGGAGCGCCAGCAGCGCGGCGTCGAGCGCGCCGCTGCCGATATCCGTGACCAGTTGCCGCGTCTGGCTCTCGCGCAGCTCCAGTCGCAGCTCGGGAAAACGCCGCTGCAGCAGCGGCAGCACCTTGGGCAGCAGATAGGGCGCCAGCGACGGGATCACGCCGAGCGTCAGTCGGCCGGTCAGCGGCTGGGCGCGGTGGCGCGCGAAATCGACCAGATCGCGCGACGCGGTCAGCAGATCGTCGCCGCGGCGGGCGATTTCCCGGCCGATTTCGGTCAAAAACACCTCGCCGGGGCGGCGTTCCACCACTTTCACCCCCAGCGTCCGCTCCAATTCGGCGATCTGCATCGACAGCGCCGGCTGGGTCACCGCGCAGGATTCGGCGGCTCGGCCGAAATGGCCGTGGCGGGCGAGGGCGGAGAGGTAGCGGAGCTGTCGGAGGGTCACCATCGTCGATCAGATAAACTGATCGGCACGTAAAATCAATTCGACTGGACCTTATCACAGAACTGTTCCAGTCTGCGATCGCCGGGGCTCGCAGGTCGCGCGGTCATATCGGCCAACACAACAACATCACCCCAGGAAGAGATGCCGCGGACGCCCCCCCGTCCGCGGCGTTCTGGATCATCCATTCAGATTGTCATCATACTTTTGAACGACGCGACGACACTGACAGGCGACGACGGAGAGAAACATGGACGCAAAGACAGACGATCAGGGCGGCAAGTGCCCGTTTCCGCACGGCGGCGGCTCGCGGGGGCACAGGAATCGCGACTGGTGGCCGGAGCAACTCGACATCAACATGCTCCATCGTAGTTCGACCCTGTCCGACCCGCTGGGCAAGGCGTTCGACTACGCCAAGGAATTCGAAAGCCTCGATCTCGACGCGGTGATCAAGGATCTGCACGCGCTGATGACCGATTCGCAGGACTGGTGGCCGGCGGATTTCGGCCACTACGGCGGTCTGATGATCCGCATGGCCTGGCATTCGGCCGGCACCTATCGCACCACCGACGGCCGCGGCGGCGCCGGCGCCGGACAGCAGCGCTTCGCGCCGCTGAACTCGTGGCCGGACAACGCCAATCTCGACAAGGCGCGCCGGCTGCTGTGGCCGATCAAGCAGAAATACGGCAACAAGATCTCGTGGGCCGATCTCTACGTGCTGACCGGCAACGTCGCGCTGGAATCGATGGGCTTCAAGACCTTCGGCTTCGCCGGCGGCCGTGCCGACACCTGGGAGCCCGAAGAGCTGTTCTGGGGTCCGGAAGGCTCCTGGCTCGGCGATGAGCGCTATTCCGGCGAGCGCCAGCTGCACGACGCGCTCGGCGCGGTGCAGATGGGCCTGATCTACGTCAACCCGGAAGGCCCGAACGGCAATCCTGATCCGGTCGCCGCCGCCAAGGACATCCGCGAGACCTTCGCCCGGATGGCGATGAACGACGAAGAGACCGTGGCGCTGATCGCCGGCGGCCACACCTTCGGCAAGACCCACGGCGCCGGCGATCCGTCGCTGATCGGCGCGGAGCCGGAGGGCGGGGCACTCGAGGATCAGGGCCTCGGCTGGAAGAGCAAGTTCGGCACCGGCTTCGGCGCCGACGCCATCACCGGCGGGCCGGAAGTGATCTGGACGCAGACGCCGACGCAGTGGAGCAACTTCTTCTTCGAAAACCTGTTCGGCTTCGAATGGGAACTCGACAAGAGCCCGGCCGGCGCCAAGCAGTGGAAGGCCAAGGGCGCCGAGGCGACCGTGCCGGATCCGTTCGATCCGACCAAGAAGCGCGTGCCGACGATGCTGACGACCGACCTGTCGCTGCGCTTCGACCCCGCCTACGAGAAGATCTCGCGCCGCTTTTTCGAGAACCCGGATCAGTTCGCCGACGCCTTCGCCCGCGCCTGGTTCAAGCTGACCCACCGCGACATGGGCCCGAAGGTGCGCTATCGCGGCAAGCTGGTGCCGAAGGAAGATCTGATCTGGCAGGACCCGATCCCGCCGGTCGACCACGAGCTGGTCAGCGCCAAGGACATCGCCGATCTCAAGGCGCAGATCCTCGCCTCCGGCCTGTCGGTGTCGCAGCTGGTCTCGACCGCGTTCGCCTCGGCCTCGACCTATCGCCATTCCGACAAGCGCGGCGGCGCCAACGGCGCGCGCATCCGCTTCGCGCCGCAGAAGGATTGGGAGGTCAACCAGCCGGCCGATCTCGCCCAGGTGCTCGGCAAGCTCGAAGCGATCCAGAAGGCGTTCAACGACGCGCAGTCGGGCGGCAAGAAGGTCTCGCTCGCCGACCTGATCGTGCTCGGCGGCTCAGCCGCGGTCGAGAAGGCCGCCAAGGATGCCGGCACCGAAGTCGAGGTGCCGTTCACCCCGGGCCGGATGGACGCGCTGGAAGAGCAGACCGACGGCGATTCGTTCAAGGTGCTGGAGCCGCGGGCCGACGGCTTCCGCAACTTCATCGGCAAGCGGCATCAGTTCATGCAGCCCGAAGAAGCGCTGGTCGATCGCGCGCAGCTCCTCAACCTGACTGCGCCGGAAATGACGGTGCTGCTCGGCGGCCTGCGCGTGCTCGGCGGCAATGTCGGCCACGACAGCCACGGCGTCTTCACCGACCGGCCGGAGAAGCTGACCAACGACTTCTTCGTCAACCTCTTGGACATGAAGACCGCCTGGTCGCTCTCGGCCACCGCCGAAGGCGTCTATGAAGGCCGCGACCGCAAGACCGGCGACCTGCGCTGGACCGGCACCCGCGTCGATCTGATCTTCGGCTCGCACTCGCAGCTGCGCGCGCTCGCCGAAGTCTACGGTCAGTCCGACGCCCAGACGAAGTTCGCTCAGGACTTCGTTGCCGCCTGGACCAAGGTGATGAACGCGGATCGGTTCGACCTCGCGGCGAAGTAATCGGCGCTGATATCAAGATACGAAAGGGCGGCCTCCGGGCCGCCCTTTTGCGTTGCTGGGTGAATGAAGTCTGTGTCGTCTCGCGAGACGATCGAGAGCGCTTCGTGCGCGGGCGTGGCGGCCAGCTAACTCTGTGCCGGCGTCTCCCCCACCCCAGCCCTCCCCCCGCAAGCGGGCGCGGGGGCGCGCTGCGGCCGTTGCGCCGCCTTGCCAATCAATCAATTTTAAAAGCAGAAGTGCGCCTCCACCCCGACCGCTGCCCGACTCCCTCTCCCGCTTGCGGGGGAGGGCTGGGGTGGGGGAGAGCCGAGCGCAGCGCCGGTGCGAACCGTCTACTCGCCCTTCGCCGCGCGTTGTTCCGCGGCGGTTTCCGCTTCGTCGACGGTCTTCAGCGCGTCGGGCTCCGGCATCGAGATGATGTTGTAGCCGGAATCGACGAAGTGCACTTCGCCGGTGACGCCGTTCGACAGGTCCGACAGCAGATACAGCGCCGAGCCGCCGACGTCCTCGATCGACACCGTGCGTCGCAGCGGCGCGTGGCGGAGCTGGTAGTTGAACATGATCCGCGCATCGGCGATGCCGGCGCCGGCCAGCGTCCGCACCGGACCCGCCGAGATCGCGTTGACGCGGATGTTGCGCGGGCCGTAGTCGGAGGCGAGATAGCGCGTGCTGGCTTCCAGCGCCGCTTTCGCCACGCCCATCACATTGTAGTTCGGCATCACCCGGGTCGAGCCGCCATAGGTCAGCGTGATCATCGATCCGCCGGTCGGGGGCATCAGCTCGGCGGCGCGCTTGGCGATTTCGGTGAAGGAGAAGCACGAGATCACCATGGTGCGCGAGAAGTTCTCGCGGGTGGTGTCGGCGTAGCGGCCCTTCAGCTCGTTCTTGTCGGAAAAGCCGATGGCGTGGACGACGAAGTCGAGCCCGCCCCATTTCTCCTTCAGCGTCGCGAACACCGCATCGACGCTGCCGAGATCCTCGACGTCGCAGGGCAGCACCAGTTCGGCGTTCAAGGACTGCGCCAGCGGCTTCACCCGCTTGCCGAGCGCGTCGCCCTGATAGGTGAAGGCCAGTTCGGCGCCGTGCGCCGACAGCGTCTTGGCGATTCCCCAGGCGAGCGAATGATTGTTGGCGACGCCCATGATCAGGCCGCGCTTGCCCTGCATCAGTGCTTGCATATTCGTCGCTTCCTTGGTTCTGGCCCTCATCCCGAGCAGTCCGGCGCAGCCCAAAGGGCGGAGCCGGGCGTCTCGAAGGATGATGCAATCATCATCCCCCATGGTTCCAGACGGCGCCGAGCAGGCGCCTCCTCACCATGAGGGTTCACTTCGCGATGGATTCCCGCGGGAGCGGGAAGAGGTTACTCAATGCGCTTTACGCGTCCAGCCGCTTGAACACCAGCGTCGCGTTGGTGCCGCCGAAGCCGAACGAATTCGACAGCACGGCGCCGATCTTGGCGTTGTCGATCCGCTTGCGCACGATCGGCATGTCGGCGAACGCCGGGTCGAGTTCGGTGATGTTGGCGCTCTCGCAGATGAAGCCGTTCTGCATCATCAGCAGCGAATAGATCGCCTCCTGCACGCCGGTGGCGCCGAGGGAGTGCCCGGTCAGCGCCTTGGTGGCGGAGATCGGCGGGCACTTGTCGCCGGCGCCGAACACGTTGCGGAGCGCGTTGATCTCCGGCGGGTCGCCGGCCGGCGTCGAGGTCGCGTGCGGATTGATGTAGTCGATCTTGATGCCGCCGGTGGTCGAAAGCGCCATCTTCATGCAGCGCTCGGCGCCTTCGCCGGACGGCGCGACCATGTCGTAGCCGTCCGAGGTGGCGCCGTAGCCGATGATCTCGCCATAAATCTTGGCGCCGCGCGCCTTGGCGTGTTCGAGTTCTTCCAGCACCAGCACGCCGGCGCCGCCGGCGATCACGAAGCCGTCGCGGCTGACGTCATAGGGACGCGAGGCGGTGGCCGGGGTGTCGTTGTATTTCGAGGACATCGCGCCCATCGCGTCGAACAGCACCGACAGCGACCAGTCGAGTTCCTCGCAGCCGCCGGCGAACACGACGTCCTGCTTGCCCCACTGGATCAGCTCATAGGCGTTGCCGATGCAGTGGTTCGAGGTCGCGCAGGCCGACGAGATCGAGTAGTTGACGCCCTTGATCTTGAACCAGGTGGCGAGCGTCGCCGACGCCGTCGACGACATCGCCTTCGGCACCGCGAACGGGCCGACGCGCTTCGGACCCTTGGTCCTCGTGATGTCGGCCGCCTCGACGATGGTGCGGGCGGACGGGCCGCCCGAGCCCATCACGATGCCGGTGCGCGGGTTGGAGATGTCGCTTTCCTCGAGCCCGGAATCGGCCAGCGCCTGTTCCATCGCGACGTGGTTCCAGGCCGCGCCTTCGCCCAGGAAGCGCATCGCGCGGCGGTCGACCACGTCGGCTGGATTGAGCGACGGCAAGCCCTGAACCTGCGAGCGGAAGCCCAGCTCGGCATGTTTTTCGGCCCGCGAGATGCCCGACTTGGCGTCGTGCAGACTCGCCAGCACCTCCTGTGTGTTGTTTCCGATCGATGAGACGATACCCATCCCCGTGACAACAACCCGTCTCATGCTCGCCTCGTTCATTCCATGGTCGTTAGCAGCAGCGATTGGTTGCTTGATGACAGTGCTGCACCGATCCGAAAAACTTTTAGGCCGCAGGCTTCGCCGCGGTCTGCTTGAACAGGCCGACCTTGAGGTCCTGAGCCCGGTAGATAATCTCGTCGTCGGCCGACAACCACCCGTCGGCGATGCCGAGCCACAGCTTCGAACGCATCACCCGCTTGATGTCGACATTGTAGACGACTTTGCGGACGTGCGGCAGCACCTGGCCAGTGAACTTTAGTTCGCCGCTACCGAGCGCGCGGCCGGGACCTTCGCCGCCGGACCAGCCGAGAAAGAAGCCGAGCATCTGCCACAGCGCGTCGAGGCCGAGGCAGCCCGGCATCACCGGGTCGCCCTTGAAGTGGCAGGCGAAGAACCAGAGGTCCGGGTTAACGTCGAGCTCGGCCCGGATCAGCCCCTTGCCGTGCGCGCCGCCGGTCTCGCTGATCTCGGTGATGCGATCGAACATCAGCATCGGCGGCAACGGTAGCTGCGCATTGCCGGGGCCGAACAATTCGCCACGGCCGCAGGCCAGCAGATCTTCATATTCGTAGCTGGAACGACGGTCCCGCATTCGGCTTTGCCTTTTCAATTCCCGGAATTCGGCCGTGTCGGTCCCGGTGGTGATCGACGGCCGGCACCCGCCCGTTCCTTGTGCAACGGTGGAGTTCGCGGGGTGTCTAACATAGGCATAACACCCGGCAAAGCGGCACCTCCGTATTCCTCCTTAAGTAAAACGTCCGAAGCGTTCTAGTTGCGAGGCGCTTGCACGCTATTGGAATGCTTCCTATACTCATCTCACAGTGCAAAAAAGGACTGCGGACGTGGACATCGGTGACCGTGCGACATATTCGCGAGAGGAAAGCGTGACTTTGGCCCATGCGGTCGAGCCGCACCTGAACGGTTGTCCGTGGCACGACGTCAACGAAATGCTGCAATCGGTCGGCCTGCGTCCGACCCGCCAGCGGATGGCGCTGGGTTGGCTGCTGTTCAGCAAGGGCGACCGGCATCTGACCGCGGAAATGCTGTACGAAGAGGCCAGCCAGGCCAAGGTTCCGGTGTCGCTGGCGACGGTCTACAACACCCTCAACCAGCTCACCGATGTCGGTCTGCTGCGCCAGGTCAGCGTCGACGGAACCAAGACCTATTTCGACACCAACGTCACGGCGCACCAGCACTTCTATCTCGAGAACAACCACGAGCTGATCGACATTCCGAATCAGCACGTCGCGCTGCGCTCGACCCCGCAGGTTCCGGACGGCTACGAAATCGCCCGCGTCGACGTCGTGGTTCGGCTGCGCAAGAAGTCCTGAGCGGACTGTTTCGAGCTATTCCAAACCATCATTTGGTAGGGTGGGCAGAGCCGCGTGGCGCTGTGCCCGCGAGCCCTCACCCCAACCCTCTCCCGCAGGCGGGAGAGGGGGCGCGCCGTGCGAGCGGAAAAGCCATCTCCCCGATTGCCGCCCAACTCCCTCTCCCGCTCGCGAGGCCTCTGCAAAACCTGACTGTTCTATCCAGATGTGATTCACTTGCGCGTAGGCGGAGGTGAACGGGATGGCGCAGGACAGTTTCATTGAGGCTTTGCTGCCGGCGGGCTTTGGGCGCAACGA